>MDTG01073856.1_pt1 | contig 21268 bp, 18 predicted proteins | sample 811421 | NCBI WGS metagenome assembly MDTG01 (sample SAMN05326645, study PRJNA326480) | marine metagenome | isolation source: seawater | place: Pacific Ocean: South East | collected 2011 | reverse complement strand
TTCCACGAAGGCCCGAACTTCCTGGCGATCGATCCCGAGGAGTGCATCGACTGCACGCTGTGCGAGCCGGAGTGCCCGGTCGAGGCGATTCTCTCCGAGGACGATCTACCGGCCGATCAGGCAGATTTCCTGGAGCTCAATGCCGAGCTGTCACAGAAATGGCCGGTCATCACCGAAGTGAAGAAACCGCCGGAAGACGCCGACGAATGGGCCGACAAGCCGAACAAGCGCGAGCTGCTGGAGCGCTAGACGGCATCTAGAGCATGTCGATGTAAGCGCCCTGGCACAGGGCGTTTTCCTCGATGCCCAGACGGCCCATCAGGGCTCGTGCTTCGGCCTGGCCGGTTGATGGCGCCTCGTCGTCAGCCAGTACCACCTCCAGCTCCATGAATGTCCCGAGCCTGGCGACCCGGTCGAGATGCACACGCGTGCGCCCGACCATATAGAGCGTCCGGTTTTTTTCGACCCGCCCACGGATACCGTATGCCGCGGCCAGCACGTCGCGCAGACCGCTCGGCTCGTCGGTGGCGATACGCCGATAGAACGAGGCTTTCGGCCCGCTCTGATCACTGCGCTGATAGAAGATCAGCTCGCCGCTTGCCGGTTCTGTCAGAAAGTCACGCAGCTTCAAACGACCCGGCCCGCAGTCGAAGAACGTATCGTCCTGTGTGATCGGCGTCGGGCCGCTATCGGCCAGGTCGGCCACGGTCGTCTCCAGCGCCGCCAGGTCCGCCACGCGAGCCTTGATCTCGATGTTGCGCGCCATGTATCAGCCTCGCGGATGATGCTCGCCGTGCAAGGCCTTGAGGCGGGCCCGGGCAACATGAGTATAGATCTGCGTGGTCGAGAGATCGGCATGACCCAGCAGCATCTGTACCGCGCGCAGATCGGCGCCGTGGTTGAGTAGATGGGTGGCAAAGGCATGGCGCAGCGCGTGTGGCGAGACCGAGTGGGCTATACCCGCGCGCTCGGCGTGACCACGGATACGATGCCAGACGTTCTGGCGCGTCATCGCCCCACCGCGGCCCGTGACGAACAACGCGTCGGTCACGTGTGCGCCCAGCAACAGCCCGCGAGCGCCGGCCACATAGCGCTGGATCCAGGCGCCGGCGGCCTCGCCGATCGGCACCAGACGCTCGCGCCCGCCCTTGCCCATCACCCGGATCACGCCCTGACGCGTATTGACCTGCGACAGACTGGCCGAGACCAGCTCGGATACACGCAGGCCCGCGGCATACATCAACTCCAGCATGGCCCGGTCGCGCAGGCCCAGTTCGGTGTCGGTGTCCGGCGCCCGGATCAGGGCTTCCACGTCACGCTCGCTCAGTGTCTTGGGCAGACGCTGGCCCTGGGCGGGGCTGTCGATCAGCGCCGTCGGGTCGGCGGTGATTCGCCCGGCACGGCGTTCGTGACGATAGAACTGGCGCAGGCTGGATAACAGCCGGGCGACGCTGCGCGGGCTGTTGCCCGGGCCGGTGCGCGCTGCCAGATAGGCCTGGATATCGCGCGGTGCGACCGACAGCAGGCCGTCGGCCGGGCATTGTTCAGAGGCCGCAAACCGGGCCAGATCGGCCTGGTAGGCGGCCAGCGTGGCCTTGGACAGCCCGCGCTCGGCCCACAAGGCATCGATGAAACGCGCGATGGTTTCGGCAACGGGCTTGTCCAGTGCATCGATTACAGCCATGGCGAGAGCGTATAATGCAGCGCTTTTCCCGACCAGCCGTGCCCATGTCAAAAGCTTCATCGCTCACGCCCAAACAGCGTTACGAGGCCGATCTGGAACGCACGGATTTCCAGCGCGACCCGGCCCAGGTCGAGGCCGTGGAGGCTCTTCAGCGCATTTATGACGAGCTGTGCGAGAACCGCACCACCTCACACGGGCTGTTCGGGCGCAAGAAAAAACGCACGCCGGTGACCGGGCTCTATGTCTGGGGCGGCGTGGGCCGCGGCAAGACGTATCTCATGGACTGTTTCTACGAGGCACTGCCCTTCGAGGACAAGTCTCGTCTGCATTTCCATCGGTTCATGGCCAAGGTCCACGAGGCCCGCAAGACCTACGCCAACCAGAGCGATCCGCTGGTCAAAATCGCCGACGACTGGGCCAGCGATCGGGTGCTTTGCTTCGATGAGTTCTTCGTCTCGGATATCGCCGATGCCATGATCCTGTCGCGCCTGACCGAGGCCCTGTTCGAGCGCGGCGTCACTCTGGTCGCCACCTCCAACGTCGACCCGGACGATCTCTACAAGGGCGGGTTGAAGCGCGAGAACTTTCTGCCGGCGATCGAACGGCTGAAGGCGAACTGCCAGATCCTGCATCTGGCCGACGGTACGGATTTTCGACTGGACCATATCCAGGAGGCCAGTACCTATCAGACGCCTGCCGGGCCGGCCGCCGACGAAGCCCTGGGCAAGAGTTTCGACAAGCTGGCCGCCGGGCGCGTGGTGCATGCCGGCAACGTCGAGATCCTGGGACGCAAGATCGCCACCCGCTATCGCGCGGAGAACGCCGCCTGGTTCGAGTTCGACGCGCTGTGTCGCTCGGCCCGATCGGCCAATGACTATATCGAGATCGCGCGCGAGTTTCCGGTGGTGATGATCTCGGACGTACCCGTACTGGTCGATCGCGACGAAAACGCAGCGAGACGGTTCATCAATGCCATCGATGAGTTCTACGATCGACGCGTGAACGTGTTTATCGCCGCCGATGCGGGCCCGGACGAGCTCTATGCCGGCACCGAACTGGCCTTCGAGTTCGAGCGCACGGCGAGTCGCCTGCACGAAATGAGCACGCCGGATTACATCTCCGAGCCGCACCGCAGCTAGGGCCCGTACGCCGCGCGCTGCCGTACGTGCGTCGAAAGCCGTATAGACCGGCGCGGCGCGCGCCCACACGCTGACAGGACCTTTTGCCAGCGGAGTGTTTGATGGGTTCGTGCATGATGTCGTCACCCCTGCTGCTCGACGAGATACTCGAGCGCGCGGCCACCGAGTTCCCGAACGTCGAGATCGTCAGCCAGATGCCGGACAAGTCCCGGCATCGCGAAACTTACGGCGACATGGCCGCACGGGCCAAGAAACTGGCCCAGGCCCTGCTCGATGCGGGTATTCAATCCGGCGATCGCGTGGGCACGCTGTCGTGGAATCATTTCGCCCATTTGGAATGTTATTTCGGTATACCCGCGATGGGCGGTGTCTGCCACATGATCAACATCCGCCTGGCGCCGGAGGATATCGCCTGGATCATCAATCACGCCGAGGATCGGATCCTGGTCGTCGATGACGTTCTTCTGCCGCTGTACGAAAAGTTCGCCGATCAGATCAATGTCGAGAAAGTCGTGGTCGTGAACCTCACGGGGCAGGCCGTGGCCGAACCGATGATCGACTACGAAACCTTTCTGGACTCGGCTTCGCAGGATTTCGTCTATCCCGACAAGCACGAGGACGATGCCTGTGGCATGTGCTACACCTCGGGCACGACGGGCAAGCCCAAGGGCGTGACCTACTCACACCGCTCGACCGTGCTGCACGCGTTGACCTCCTCGCTACCGGATTGTCTGAATCTCAGCTACAACGCCACGGTTCTGCCGGTGGTTCCCATGTTTCACGTCAACGCCTGGGGCCTGCCGTATTCATCCACGCTCTGCGGCGCCAAGCAGGTGCACCCCGGCCCCCATCTGGATGCCGAGAGCCTGTTGAACCTGTATCAGGACGAAGGCGTGACGATCTCGGCCGGCGTACCCACGATCTGGATGGGCATTCTCAACGCGCTGGACAAGGAGCCCGGGCGCTGGCAGCTGGCCGATGATCTGTCGATGATCGTGGGCGGCTCGGCGGCTCCGGAATCGATGATCCGGCGCTTCGACGGCCACGGCCTGCAGCTCATCCAGGCCTGGGGCATGACTGAAACCTCGCCGCTGGGCACATCGGGGCGCTTGAAACCGGCCGTGCAGGCACTGGATGAAGATGCCCGATATGCGCGCCGAGCCACCGTCGGCACAACGGTGCCGCTGGTTCGGGTCCGGATCGTCGACAACGAAGGCGAGCTGGCCCGGCGCGATGGCCAGAGCATGGGCGAGCTCCAGATCCGGGGTCCGTGGGTCGCCGGCAATTATTATCGTCTGGAGAACAGCGAAGAGAAATTCACCGCCGATGGCTGGCTGCGAACCGGTGATATCGCCACGATCGATGACGATGGCTACATCGACATCACCGATCGAACGAAAGACGTGATCAAATCCGGCGGCGAGTGGATCTCCTCGGTCCATCTGGAAAACGAGATCATGGGCCATCCCGACGTGGCCGAGGCCGCGGTCATCGCCAAGAGCGACGACAAGTGGGGCGAGCGCCCGCTGGCGGCTATTGTGGCCGCAGAGGGCAAGACGATCGATGAGGTCACCATTCGCGCCCATCTGATGGAGCGGATGCCGAAATGGATGGTGCCCGACGACTATGTCTTCATCGACGCCATTCCGCGTACCTCCACCGGCAAGTTCAGCAAGCTGGCCCTGCGAGAACAGCTCGAGGGATGATCAGCGAGTGATCGCTGCGCGATAGACGCCCCGACGATCGGCCTGATCGCCGGGGTTTTTTCATGCAGCGCCGCTCAGGCTCGTCTGGCCGGGCAGCGTCAGGCGTGCCAGATCCCGGACCACGACCGTCAGATGCTCGTGGCCCGGTGTTTCGATGGCCTGAAGTTCGGCCAGGCGTGCCGCGATGAAGGCCAGAGTGCGCTCGTTGTCGGCCTGCCAGTCGGCCAGTGGATCCTCGGCCTCCCGGGTCAGCACCTGATCGACGATACGCTGATGGATGCGGTAGCTGTCGCCGCGCAGACTCATGCGCGCCAGGGCCTGCCAGCGCTCGTTGGCCGGCAGCTGATGGATCGCGTTCTGTAGCCAGGACACACCCAGCAGATCGCCCACGCGGTAGTACAGGCCGGCCACCTCGGTGACGGCCACTTCGCGCTCGGCTGCGAGCGCGGCGATATCCATGATGCCGCCACCGACATCGGCCACGGCAATACGGTGTGCTAAATCATCCGGCACGCCAAGCGCCTCCCACTGGGCGTAGGTGGCATCAAAGCGCGTGCGATAAGCGCCGACCAGATAATCGGCCAACGCAGCCGTCAGACGCTGGGCGCCCGGCTGATAGCGCGCCAGCAGATCCGAGATATCCTCACCCAGCCCGGGCGTGGCCAGCCACCAGTTCATCGCGTGCTTCAGGAAAGCGATGCCGATACGATGCGCGCGGTACTGCTCGGCCGCCGAAATCGTGCTGTCCAGCGCATCGATGGCACAGAACAGCGACTCGCCGCCCAACCACGCATCGGCCAGTACATAACCGCGCACCGCGGCTTCCATACGAGTGCCGAAACCGGCCGGCAGACGATGCGCGCTGGCGATCCCCAGCCGATCGACCATCTGATTGGTCGCCAGTGTGGCGATCAGCTCGCGTCGCAGCCGATGGCCGCGTACGTCCGGAGCAAAACGCTCGCCGAGGGCGCTCGGCAGGCCATCGAACAGCCAGCCTTCCAGCGCCGGGTCATCGGCCAGGCCACTGGCGAGCGCGGCATCGGCCAGGGCCAGCTTGTTGTAGGAGATCAGCACGGCGAGCTCGGGCCGGGTCAGGCCCAGGCGCTCGCGCGAGCGGACTTCGATGGCCTCATCATCCGGCAGACCGTCGAGGCGACGATCCAGCCGGCCGTCGCGCTCGAGCGCACGCATGAAACTGATCTGCTCGTCGAAGCGCGTGGCGCTTTCGGCCTGCATGAGGCTGATCTGCTGGGTCTGGAGCACATTGGTGCGCAAGACCAGCGCGATCACATCGGGCGTCATCTCGGTCAACAGTCGGTTGCGGGCCTCGCGGTCCAACCGGCCGTCGGCCTCGGCCGTGCCGAGCGCGATCTTGATGTTGACTTCCAGATCCGAGGAATCCACGCCGCCGGAGTTGTCGATGGCATCGGTATTGATGCGCCCGCCGGCCAGCGCGTACTCGATCCGGCCGGCCTGGGTGAAGCCCAGATTGCCGCCCTCGCCGACCACGCGGGCACGCATGGCCCGGCCGTCGATCCGCAGCGCATCGTTGGCCCGGTCACCCACGTCGGCATGTGATTCATGGCTGGCCTTGACGTAGGTCCCGATGCCGCCATTCCAGAACAGATCGACCGGTGCCGCCAGCAGAGCCGCGATCAGCGCGGTCGGCGTGTATTCACGCCGGGTCAGGCCCAGAGCGGCCATGGCCTCGTCGGAGACAACGATCTGCTTGGCCGAACGCTCATAGACCCCGCCGCCGCGCGAGATCACCTCGGCGGCGTAGGCATCCCAGCCCGACGCCGAGGCGGTGAACAACCGCTCGCGCTCGGCATAGCTGGCGGCGGCGTCGGGATCCGGGTCGATGAAGATATGCCGGTGATTGAATGCTGCCAGCAGCCGGATACAGCGCGAGGCCAGCATGCCGTTACCGAACACGTCACCGCCCATATCACCCACGGCCACTGCGGTGAAGGCTTCGTTCTGGCAATCACGCCCCATCTCGCGAAAGTGACGCTTGACGCCTTCCCAGGCCCCGCGGGCCGTGATGCCCATGACCTTGTGGTCATAACCGGCCGAACCGCCGGAGGCAAAGGCATCGTCCAGCCAGAAGTCATATTCTGCCGACAAGCCGTTGGCGATATCCGAGAAACTGGCGGTGCCCTTGTCCGCGGCCACCACGAGATACGGATCGGCACCATCGCGCGCGACCACGCGATCCGGCGTGATCACGGCCTCCCCGATGCGATTGTCGGTGATATCCAGCAGCCCGCGAATGAAGAGCTTGTAACCGGCGATGCCACGAGCCGCACGGGTGTCGCGATCGATATCTGCGGGCAGGCCCTTCAGCACGAAGCCGCCCTTGGCGCCGACGGGCACGATCACCGCGTTCTTGACCATCTGAGCCTTCATCAGGCCCAGCACCTCGGTACGGAAATCCTCCAGCCGATCGGACCAGCGCAGACCGCCGCGGGCGATCGGCCCGCCGCGCAGATGCACGCCCTCGATCTCGGGGGCATAGACGAATGTCTCGACCCAGGGCCGCGGCTCGGGCAATTCGGCCAGACGCGACGAATCCAGCTTGAGCGAAACATAGGGCCGCGGCTGCCCGTTCTCGTCGCGCTGGTAGTAGTTGGTGCGCAGCACCGCATCCACGACACCATAGAAGGCGCGCAGCACGCGATCGGTATCCAGGCTGGCGATGGCTTCAAGCGCGGCCTCGATCGCCTCGACTGCCGCGGCTTCGGCCTGGGCCGAGCGCGCCTGATCGGGATCCAGACGCAGACCGAACAACTCGACGATCCGCGCAACCAGATCGGACTGCTCGGCCAAGCGATCGCCGATATAGACCGGGGAGAACGGAAGCTCTGTCTGCAACAGATAGCGCGCAACACTGCGCACGAGCACGATCTCGCGCGCAGAGAAACCGGCCTCGACGACCAGACGGTTCAGGTTGTCGTTGGCCACCCGCCCGGCCATGATTTCAGCGAAGAGCTCGGCCAGCGCGTCCCGGCGCGGACGCTCGGCCAGGCGGGTGGCCGCCGGATGCCGTGCCTCGAACTCGTGGATCCACTGGCTCGCAAACCCGCTGCGCTCCACGGTGAACGGGTGCTGGTTGATCACGGCCAGACCGAAGTATTCGAAGATCGGCAACACCTCCGACAGCGCCGGTGCTTCGCCGCTGCCGTAGAGCTTGAGCGTAACGGTATCGTCGTCACCCGCGCCCGCCACCCGCAGCACCGGCAGGCTCTGACCGGCCAGCTCGGCCAGCACCCGGGCATCGGCGATGGCTTCGTCGGCGTCGTTGCGACGTTGATAGGAGCTGTCGAAGGCATGTGCATACGCCGGCATCGACAGCCCGGCCTGGCGGGCCGCCGCCAGGAATCGATCCGGCCAGGCACGGGTCTGGTCGACGAGCTGGCGCTCGATCTCGGCCGTGGCCGGCGTGGGCGTATCGGCTTCGGTGGCGATCTGGAAAACCAGGCGCACCACCGAGCCACGCAGGAAATCGGCGTCCGCATCCTGGCGCTGGCCGGCCAGCGCGGTTTCCAGCGTGGCCTCGATCTGCTGGCGCAGCGCCACGGTATAACGCTCGCGCGGAATATAGACGATCGCGGAATAGAACCGTCGATACCGGTCGCGCCGCAGAAACAGGCGCAGGCGCTCGGTCTCGCGCATGTTGAGCACCCCGGTCACGGTATCGAACAGCTCGGCCTCGCTGGCCTGGAACAGCTCATCGCGCGGGAAGGTCTCCAGGATATAGCGCAGGCTCTTGGCCGCGTGCGAGCGATCACGAAAGGCCGCTCTGGCCATCACGTGGCTGATCTTGCGACGCAGCAGCGGGATATCCCGCGGGCTGGCGCGATAGGCATCGCCGGAGAACAGCCCCAGAAAGCGATGCGCACCGATGACGTTGCCGGCCGCGTCCAGCCGCTTGATGGCGATTACATCCATCGTCTCCGGATGATGGATCCAGGCGTGACGGTTGGCCTTGGTAATCACTGCCAGGCGCGGCGACTGGGTGTATTCGTCCAGCACGGCAGCCGGCGCGACGTAGCCGTCGGGATCGACGCCGGCACGATCCTCGCGCAACAGCCCCAGGCTGGTGTCGGGCAGGTCGATCATCGCCTCGCCGTCGGTGTCGGTGTCGACGGCACGACAGCGATAACCCAGAAACGTGAAGTGATCGTCGGCCAGCCATGACAGGAACGCCTGTGTTTCCAGGCGCTCTTCCCGGTCGATGCCGCTGGCCGCGCGTTCCAGATCGTCGATGACCTGCTGCAGGCGGCGACGCATGGCACGCCAGTCGGTCACCACGGTATGGACATCCACCAGGCTGGCGCGAACCTGCTCGACCAGGCCGTCGCGGTCCAGCCCGGCCGGTGCGGCGAACTCCACGCGAATGAGAGATTCGCTCGTCCTGTGATCGCCCGGGGGGTGTTCATTCGCGCCGCTGATCGCGCTTGGCCGGCCATCACTATCGCGGGTGACCGCCACCACCGGATGAAGTGTCCAGTCGATTTCGGCGCCGGTCGCCCGAACGGCCAGCGCCACGGTGTCTACCAGAAACGCCATGTCGTCGGCCACGCTGATCAGCGCGGTATCGCAATCACTGGCGCTGTCGTCGATGGACACGATCTCGATCAGCGGCGTGCCCGGCGAACGCGGGTGCGCGATCTGTGCGTAGTGCGCCATCACGGCCTCGTACACACGCTCGGTCGAGCGCGCGGCCAGCACCGACGCCGGCACGCCCTCGAGATAGTGCTCGGCAAAGGCGATCGCCGCGCGGGGATCCGTTATTCGCGAGTCGTCATCAATGAACGTACGGATTTCTGCCAGTACACGAGCGGTCTGGGTATTCATCGAAGCAACCGGCCACGGGGAGACAAGACTTGACGTTACGCCCTGGCCCGCGGCGGACTCAAGCCTTGTAGAACCGGCTCAGGTGCGTGGCGTGCTTCGGTTGTCGGGCTGGGTATCCGGAGCCGCGGCCTGAAACGCGGCCAGCGACAGACAGGCCCGATAGACCCGCCGCAGCCGCGGGTAATCATCCAGGCGCACGCCGTAGCGCTCGGCCATGGCAATCTGTGGAACAACGCAGACATCCGCCAGACTGGGCCGGGCCGTGAAACAGAACGAATGGCTCGTATCGGCCTGTTCGGCCAGCAACGATTCCATCGGGCCGAACGCCTTGTGCAACCAATGCTCGAACCAGGCCCGTCGATGCGCATACTCGACGTGCATTGCGTCGCGCATATAGCGCAGCACCCGCAGATTGTTCAATGGATGGGTATCGGCAATGGCAATCTGGGCAAATGAGCGAATCCGGGCACGCAGAGCAATAGGCCCGGGCAAAAGCGGACGCTCGGGATAGCGCTCCTCCAGATACTCCAGAATGGCCGATGACTGCGAGATGATGAGATCGTTCTCGACCCAGAGCGCCGGGATCAGGCCTTGTGGATTGACTTCGAGAAACGATTGCCGATCAGCGGCCGCGCCGTCCAGCCCCGTGAAAATCGACTCATAGGCCACACCTTTATAATTCAACGCGATCCGTACCCGATGGGCAGACACGCTTCGGTGATGGGTAAACAGTTTAAGCATGAGCGGGCAGACAGCGGACCAATACCACGACTCTAGCAAATCGCCCTCTGTGACTGACCGGCCGACGAGGTCAAGATGACAACCGAAACACCGCAACCACCGATCGAGACCGACAACGCGCCACAGACCAACGAGCGCAACGTGCTGCTGGTCACCTACGTGCTGTACGGCCTGTCCTGTTTCTTTTTCCTGACCGCGATCGCCGGCGTGATCGTCAATCACGTGAAACTCGGCGAACTGGCGCGAGGCAGCGTGGCGTGGAGCCATCATCGCTGGCAGATGCGCACATTCTGGTTCACGATCTTCTGGAGTGTGGTCTGTCTGATCCTCACGCCCTTCGTGATCGGCTTGCTGGGTTATCTCGTGCTCTGGATCTGGTGTGCCTATCGTTTTGTTCGCGGTATCGCGGTCTTTGCCGATGGCCGGGCCATGCCCGGCTGATCCGCCCTCGCCGGGCAGGCCGTACGCGCCGCCGAGCGCCCGCACGCACGTGTTACCGTCTAGCCTGATTCGCTGTGGATCGCTACCGCTGGTATCCGTGTTGTCCGACACCCAAGCCGTCTCGCCTGCGCCGCGCCTGGTCGAGGATTTCGACCAAACGCTGGCACGCCTGGCCGACGCACCGGCGTTTTCGAAATACACGCACCAGAGCCAGCTGCTGGTGCGTACCGCCAAGCTGCTCAAGGCGCCGGGCGGCGTGGCCGTGCTGGCTGATCGGGCCGAGGGTTTCGATGCGGCCGGCGTATTCGCCGGTACGGACTGGGACATGCCGGCCGGCCTACAGCCCGGGCTCGTCGGTCCCACGCTGCGCGCCGGCGGCGACGCTGCCACGCTGGAATGCCTGAGCGAGCTGCGCCTGCTGGCCATCGCCGAGGCGCGCACCCCGCATGCCGATCTGTCGGCCGAGGCCGCACGCACGTTTCTGGCCGAGGCCATGGCGGCCAATCTCGATCTTCTGTTCGGCGAGGCGACCGAGGCCTCGCGCGAACGCTCGGCCGCCGATCGCGCGCGGTTGCACGGGCTGTTCGATCTGTTGGCACATCGGCTCGGCATGGGGCTTATCCTCGACCGGCTCCTCGCCGAGGTGGCCGAGATCATGGCCCAGCGCCCGATCATGCGGGATCGTGCCGTCGCGCTCATTCAAGCCGCCGGCCAGGCACTGACACAAACCCGCGTTGATGACAGCGTGGCCGCGATGACCCGCCACTGGCTATCGGCCATCGAGGCGCCCATCGTACTTGCCCAGGCCGAAGGCGATGGCTACGCCGCCGCACTGGCCGCCTGCGACGCCGAACAACTGGCCGCCGAGGCCGGCGTTTTCGCTGCCTCGATGAACGAAACCGGCTTGGTGGCTCGTGATCACGCCGTTCTGGTTCGACATCTATCCGTGCACGCCCCGGCCCTGATTCCAGCCGCGCTGGGCTGTAACGCGATCGGCGAGGCCGCCTATGCCGCCCATGCCGCGGCTATCGGTGCGTTGATCGATCAAGCGATCACGCCGGATACGGCTCATGCCATCTATGGCCTGTCGCGTCTTTTGAGCGCCGGCCTGGTATTGCAAAGGCCGGTGCTGCCGGGCCTGCAGCGCCTGGCGCGCCTCGAGCTTCATCCCGAGGCCGTGGCTGCGCTCTTGCCCGCGGCACCCGCCGATCACGAGGGCGCGCGTACCCGGCTACTGGCCGGGGCCTGTGCGGTACTCGGTCAGCCACGCGGCGTGGATCAGGGTCACAACCCCACCTGCCAATCCGCGCGGGCAATCAGCCTCTGGGCACAGAATGATCCGGGCTATCTGCTCGAGCTGGTGGCGTCCGCGGCCCGTGATCACGATATCGTCATGGATTTCGAGGGGCAGCTCATGCACTCGGCCGGGCTCGATGCAGGCATGGCCAAGACGCTGCATACCGAGCTGGATGCGCTCTCGCGCCTGCTCACGCCGCATATCGACCGGCTCTATGTCGAAATGGGTCGACACACGGTCGGCCGGCCGGGCGACGGGCATCGCTGGATCAACCCGGAAATGCACGGTTGGTGGGTGACTCGCGATTTCGCAGCCCTGATCGAGCTTTCGAGCAATGCGATCACCGATTGCAGCGATTTCATACGAGCCTTCTACAGCGCCTATCACCCGGCCTATAACGGCGACCGGGCGCTGGCGTATATCCAGCCGTGCGGCATTGCAGCCACCACATCAAGCGGTGACTGGATCGGCTGGCACGCAATCGCCATCCAGCGCGTTGCCCGGGACGAGACGGGCGCCTGGCGGGTGTATTTCTACAACCCGAATCGCGACAAGGCCCAGAACTGGGGCCATGGCATCGTGACCTCGACCGACGGCCACGGCGAGCTCGAGGGCGAGTCCTCGTTGGTGTTCGAGGATTTTGCCGCGCGCCTGTATGTGTTTCATTACCGCAGCGCCGAGACCGGTGACCCGGGCCGCGTGCCGGAGGCGACAATCACGTCTGTTCGCGCCGCCATTGCCGCCAGCTGGGGCAGGCATTTTCAGTGGCACGACCGCTGAGCGCGGCACCCGGCCTGCGGATGTATCAACGAAAAAAGCCTCCGCGAACGGAGGCTTTTTGCTTGTCGGCCAAGCGGGCTGCAGGCTAGACGTAGTAGTCCAGCTCTTCCTGGTGCTTGAGCAGATCTCGTAATTTGTGCGGGTTGTCGCCAAAGAAGAAGACCAGCCCCCAGTGGGTGCCGAAGGCGTTGCGCTTGGTCACGGTTTCCTGCACCGGCGCGTTCAACTCGTGGAAATCGAAGTATTCGTGCTCGCTGACTTCCTCCGGAATCTCCAGCTTGGAGACAACGCGCTTGCGCGGGTACACGCCGAAGCAGCCGGCATAGCCCTTGGCGCCGGTGACCTCCTCCGGGAAGAAGGCATCCACCTCCTCCTGCGTGGTCTTGGGATCGAAGACCAGCATCGAGGCCTGGTAGGCGTTGAACCCGTAGGCACGCTCGATCAGCTCGAAGGCCTTGAAGCCCGGCGGGCGATAGGCCACTTCGCCGAAGTACATCGTGCCGTCGGAGGTCACGAAGTATTCCGGGTGGATCTGGCCGAACTTGATATCGAAGGTCTTGATCAGCAGCTCGATCTGCTGCGTGATCAGATGGCGCCAGGATTCCAGCTCCGGCGTGGCCGGCACGAACACCGAATAGCCCAGCGTGACGTACTCCGAGATGTTCAGGAACTGGATCTTGCCGTCCCAGACCCAGGCTTCGACCGCGAACTCCCAGCCGTCGAGATGGCTTTCCATGAGCAGCGGGTATTCGGCATCCGGGATCTGTTCGATCTCTTCGGCCGACTTGATCATGCGATGACCCAGACAGCCGGCCTTGTCGAAGGCCTTGAGATGGATCGGATCTTCGGTATCACCGTCGAGCTTGAGCAGTGTCTGATTCACGCGCTTGAAGAACCGATAGACATCGTCGCGCTCGTGCGCTTCCTCGAAGATGCCGACGCGGATACCACCCAGCTGGGCACGACGCTTCATCAGCGCCTTGTCGCGGAACAACACGGCTTGCCCGTGCAGACGCGGGTTGTCCATCAGCACGGAATTGATTGCCCCTGCCCACTCGACGACTTCCTCGAACAGCGGCACGGCCGCGTCGACGCCCATATCCTTGAGCTTTTCAGCGATTTCCAGCGAGCGATCGTTCAGGCGTTCGAAGTTCCAGGACACGAACGGAATATCGTGTTCCTTGCAATAGTCCTCGGCCCACTCCGGGGCAACAACAACATATCGCCGATCGAATCGTTCGGCGGCTTCGATGGCGCCCATCGCCCAGCCAAGCAACGCGATATACCCTTTTTCCGGATTTTTTTCTGCCATGTCGATTCCATCAGACGATGTGTTGCATCGAAGATAGCACACCGACGTGCCGGGCTAACGTCCGGCAAATGCGGGATCACGGTGCCGCAAGCCTCGGTGGACACCCAGGCCCGGCCGAATGAGGACGCCGGCGGCTCATCGCGCGCTCACCGGCGCCCGAGAGCGTCACCCGGCGTCGTTCAGGCATGCTCGGCGCTCATCCACGCCCGAGTGCTGCATCGAGCACGTCGACGCAGTCATCGTCGATCTTGTGGGTCAGCAGATCGTCGGCCCGGGTTGTGCCGTAATTGATGGCCATGATCGGCAGCCCTCGGCGCGCGGCTTCGCGAACGAAGCGAAAACCCGACCACACCATCAACGACGAGCCGGCCACCAGAACACCGTCCGAGGCCCGGAGCCCGGCCCAGGCACGCTCGACGCGGGATTTGGGCACCGAGCCCCCGAAAAACACGACGTCCGGCTTGAGCACGCCGCCGCACATCGGGCAGCCGGGCACGTTGAAACACGCGTAGTCGACATCACCCAGCTCGATGTCCCCATCCGGGCGGATCGCATCGGCATCGGTCAACCAGCCGGCGTTGGCCTCGATCAGCGCGGTCTGCACCTCGTTCCGATGGATGCGATTGCCGCATTCCAGACAGACCACGCGATCCAGACGCCCGTGCAGATCCACCACGCCACGGCTGCCCGCGGCCTGATGCAGCCCGTCGACGTTCTGGGTCACCAACAGCGATAACCGCTCGCGCCGACCGAGCCCCGCCAGCGCCTCGTGACCGGCGTTGGGGCGTGCCCGGGCCACCGGCGGCCAGCCGGCCATACTGCGCGCCCAGTAGCGCTGGCGTTTATCGTGACGTGCAATGAACGCCTGGTGCTGGATGGGCGTCGCCCCCTTCCAGCCGCCCCGGCGATCACGATAATCGGGAATGCCAGATCCCACGGACAGGCCGGCCCCGCTGAGCACGAACAGCCGCCGATGCGTATCGATGAAATCACGCAGCGCAGCGACATTATCGTCGCGTGAGACCGCCTGCTCGGTGTCGGCTGCAGTCGTGCTCAAGCGATCACCTCGTCGGCCATGCCGGCATCACTCAGCCTGTCCCGCAGACCGGCCACACCGGTAAAATGATGCGCCTGCCAGCCGGCCCCGCGTGCCCCCTCGACGTTCTCGATACGATCATCGATCAGCAGACACGCTCCGGCATCCGCCCCCAATGCCGCGGCAACACGGGCATACCCCTCCGGGTCGGGCTTGCGATGGCCGACCACGTGCGAGGCGAACGGCTCGATGATGTCATCGAAGAACGCGAACCGACGCTGGATATGGCGCCAGTGCACCGGATTGGTGTTGCTGTAGCAGGCAATGTCGATACCGGCCGACGACAGGCGGCTGACCAGCGCTGCCGTATCGTCGAAGCAGCCCCGCAGCATGGCGTTGAGTTCGAGCACAAAGGCTTGTCGAGACAGCGGTCTGGAAGCGGCGGCGTTCAGCGCGGCCAGCAGTTCGTCGACGCCGAGCGTGCCTGTCTCGAAGCGCTGGATCCGCGAGAGCCCGTCGTCGCCGTCTGCGGCCAGCAACAGCTCATCCAGCCGGGCTCCGGGCATGCCGAACGCCTCGGCCAGTCGCGCGTGCGTGACATCACCGGGGGCGACGTCGACGAGCACGCCGCCGAGATCGAATACCAGCCAGCTTGGAACATGCGTCATGACACGACTCTACGTACGGGCCACCCGTGGTCGATGCAGGCGCTATTTCTTGTCGGCATCAAGCAGTGCGTTGACCTTGTCGATATAGCCCTGCTTGGCGGTCTCGGCCTCGGTGCCCTTGAGCTTGGCCCAGGCATCGTACTTGGCGCGGCCCTTGAAATCGGTCATGCCCGGGCGCTTGCCCGATACATCGCCTTCCTTGGCCTGTTTGAAATGAGCATAGAGCGCGAGCAGATCATCGTTGCTCGGCTTCTTGCTCAGCGTTTCGACGTCTTTCTGGGCCTGTTCGAAGTCGGCTTGTAGATCGGCCATGAGATTCTCCTCTTTTCTAAAACGATCGATTTTCTAGTTTATACCGCGGCGCGAACCCACGTCACGAATCGGTGGGCCGGCGTCTGCTCTGTCGCGGCAATATATTCTTCGGCCTCGATCCGCCAGGCCAACCAGTCGACCGCGGGGAACCAGGTATCACCGTCGTATTCAGCTTCGATATGCGTGATATCCAGACAGTCGGCATCGGCCAGCACCAGGCGATAGACTTCGGCCCCGCCGATGACCATCATCTCGGGCGCATCGCCCGCGGCTGCCAGCGCAGCCTCGACCGAGGCCACCCGCGTGATGTCATGCCGGGCATCCAGCGTTCTGGAACGCGAGAGCACGATACTGTGGCGGTTCGGCAATGCCCGGCCGATAGACTCGAACGTCTTGCGGCCCATCAATATCGGCTTGCCGGTGGTCAGGCGCTTGAAGCGTGGCAGATCGCCCGGAATATGCCAGGGCATGCCGCCATCGGCACCGATGAGGCGGTTTTCATCCATCGCGGCGATGAGCGTGAGCCTGGGCTTCGAATAGGACATGGTCAGACCGCGATCGGTGCCTTGATGCTGGCGTGGCTGTCGTAATCCTCGACAGCGATGTCGTTGAAGCTGAAGGCGAACACGTCACGCACCTCGGGATTGAGCCATAGCCGTGGCGCGGGCTTTGGCGTACGCGCCAACTGGGTCTCGACCTGTTCCAGATGGTTCAGGTAGAGATGGGCATCCCCCAGCGTGTGCACGAACTCGCCCACGCCCAGATCACAGGCCTGGGCCACCATGTGCGTAAGCAGCGCATAGCTTGCGATATTGAACGGCACGCCCAGAAACACATCACCGCTGCGCTGGTAGAGCTGGCAGGACAGCCGCCCCTCGGCGACATAGAACTGAAACAGCGCATGACACGGCGGCAACGCCATGTCGTCGACCTGGGCCGGGTTCCAGGCGGTGACCAGATGCCGGCGCGAATCCGGATTGTGCTTGATGGCCTCGATCACACGGGCCAGTTGATCGATGGCCTGGCCGTTCGGCGCCGGCCACGAGCGCCACTGATAGCCATACACCGGCCCCAGATCCCCGTTGGCATCGGCCCATTCATCCCAGATGCGCACCTTGTTATCGCGCAGATAAGCGATGTTGGTATCGCCGGCGATAAACCACAGCAGCTCGTGGATGATGGCCCGCAGATAGAGCTTCTTCGTGGTCAGTACCGGAAACCCGCGATTCAGGTCAAAGCGCATCTGTCGGCCGAAGACCGAACGCGTGCCCACGCCGGTCCGATCGGCCTTGGTCACGCCGTGATCACGAATCTCGGCCATCAGATCCAGATAGGGTTGTTCCAGTGCCTGCATCACGTCGCATCCTGACGGGTGTCGGTCTGATTCGGATCGGTGCGCCTGTAGGCCCAGACCAGCATGATGATGCCGGCGATGATCATCGGCGCCGAGTAGGCCATGCCAAGTGTGACCCAGCCAAAGGCGATGAACCCGGCAAAGGCATCCGGCTGACGGAAGAACTCACAGAACAGACGGAACGTGCCGTAGCCGAGCAGAAACAGCCCGGAGACAGCGGCACGGGGCCGGGGCCGCGACGAATACAGCCAGAGGATGACAAACAAGAGCAGCCCTTCGAGGCTGGCCTCGTACAACTCTGAGGGATGACGCGGCTGGGGCCCCACCTCGGGATAGATCATCGCCCAGGGCACGTCGGTGACGCGGCCGACCAGCTCGCCGTTGATGAAGTTCGCGATGCGTCCGAAGAACAGGCCCACGGGCACGATCGGAGCGATGAAATCCGTGATCTGAAAAAACGTGCGGTGAGTCTTGGCGCCGAAGATCGCCGAGGCCACGAACACGCCGATCATGCCGCCATGAAACGACATGCCGCCGTCCCAGACAGCAAATATCTGTAGCGGATGGCTGAAGAAGAAGCCCGGCTGATAGAGCAGCACATAGCCCAGGCGCCCGCCCAGCACCACGCCGAGCACGACATAGAACAGCAGATCGCCGACCTCTTCGCTGTTCCAGCGGATATGCGGCAGGCGCGTGCGCCAGACAGCAAGCCCCCAGCCCACCAGAAACGACAGCAGATACATCAGACCGTACCAGTGCACGGCCATGGGGCCGATCGAAAACGCGACCGGGTCGATATCAGGGCGTACGAACATGGAAAGTATCGCTACGGTGTGGAACAACAGGCCGCGCCGATCGAGGAATCAGCGCACCCAAGCATAGATATGATCGTCCTGCGGGCCGCGAACATCCGTTCGGTTGGGCCGCGCCGAGCGCCGGCGCAGACAGCCTTCGAACTGCATGCCCAGAGCCCGCAGAACGCCCGCAGACGCCGGATTGTCGGCGTCACAGCTGGCCCAGATACGATAGACATCGTCCAGTGATTGCACCGCCTGCATCACGGCCCCGGCTGCCTCCGTGGCGATACCGCGGCGCTGATAGGGCCGCGCGACGATGAAACCGATCTCGACCCCCTCGTCGCTGAACTGGGCCGACACCATGCCCACGACGTCATCGAGCTCGCCGAGCACGATCGCGTAAGCGAAATCATCGCCGCCAGCCCAGCCCTCGGCGATATCATCCAGATGATCGTCGAGATCGTCGCGGTCGACGTGCGTCGGCCATACCATGTAGCGGGTGGCCACGGGGTCACTGGCATAGGCCCAGATCGCGGGCACATCGTCGCGGCTCGGCGCCCGCAACGTCAGCCGGTCGGTGACGAGACGGCGCGGCATGACGATCACGCGGGCCAGCCTCGTGCCGGCCCGGTACGGCCCCGGCCGCCGTCTTTCATCAGCCGAGGGCCTGGGCGTATTCGGCGCCGAACTCGTCGGCCAAACGGGTCTTGAAATCCTCGAGCGTGAACGAGTGATTCTGTGTGCCCGGGCGCTCGATCTTGATCGTGCCCATCAGCGAAGCGATCCGGCCGATGGTCGGCCAGTCGCAGCCCTGCTGCATGCCGTAGATCAGCCCGGCACGAAATGCATCACCGCAGCCGGTCGGATCAGCCAGTGCCGCCGGGCTGCCCACGGGAATCTCGTGTGTCTGGCCGTCAGCGTAGATGATCGAGCCGTTGCCGCCCTTGGTGATGATCAGCGCCTTGAGCTCGGCGGCGATGTCGGCTTCGCTCATGCCCGTTCGATCACGCACCAGCTGCGACTCGTAGTCGTTCAGGGCCAGATACGAGGCCTGGCCGATGATGGTCTTGAGCTCATCGCCGTTGAACATCGGCAGCCCCTGGCCGGGATCGAACATGAAATCGATACCGGCATCGGCGAACTGCTGTGCATGGGCAACCATGCCCTCCTTGCCGTCCGGCGAAACCACGCCCAGCGTGATGCCGGCATCACTCGGCACGCTCTGCTCGTGGGCGTGGTTCATGGCCCCCGGGTGAAAGGCCGTGATCTGGTTGTCGTCCAGGTCGGTCGTGATATAGGCCTGGGCGGTATAGGCGTCGTCGATGACCTTGATGTAATCGCGGCTGATGCCGTGCTCGGCCATCCAGTCGCCGTAATCGTCGAAATCCTTGCCCACAGTGGCCATGGCCTGGCCCTGGCCACCGAGCAGTGCCAGCGAATACGCGATGTTGCCGGCACAGCCGCCGAATTCACGACGCATGTCGGGCACCAGAAACGACACGTTCAGCATATGAACCTGATCCGGCAGGATCTCGTTCTTGAACTGGCCCGAATAGACCATGATCGTGTCGAAGGCGATCGAACCGCAAATCAGAGCGGACATAGAACATCCCTAGTCAAGCAAAAATTACGCCCAGCTGGGCATCACAGGCCGCTATCTTGCCACACTTGCGCGCGGCTTTTTATGGCCGCCCGCCTTGAGCAGCCACCTCGGCGCGAGCACGACACGGCCCCGATCCACGGCTCGCGCTCGTCGGCCGCTCGGCCTCGGCCCGGGACCGACCATGGCCCGTTCACGCCGCGGCCGGGCCGGGCAAAACGATCTCAGCCGGCGCGAGCCGCCAGACCGGCCAGACGCTGTTCGATGCAGGCAAACGCGGCCTCGTCGTCGATGGTCGTGGCCCAGCGCGCGTTGATCGGCCGGCCGGTGGCCCCGTCCAGATCCACGAGCGTATGGCCATAGGTCATCGGGCTATCGGTCTCGACGGCCAGATGACAATCCTGCAGATCGAAAAGCATCGGGTCGATGAGAAAAAGCGCGGTGCACGGGTCATGCAACGGCGGGCCATCGTCGAGGCCGATGTTCATGCGGGCCGTCGTGCTGTCGAGCATATCGGCGACCGCCGTCGTAACAGGCCTGCCGATCTCGCGCAGCCGTGCACGCCGTGGCCCGGTCATACGCAGCTGGTGCGTCACATCCAGGCCAAGAACCACCAGCGGGATGCCCGCCGCGGCCACACGCGAGGCGACATGCGGGTCCACCGCCATGTTGAACTCCGCCGAGGGCGTGATATTGCCGCCCGCGCGCCGCGCCCCACCCATCAACACGATCTGTTCAATGCCATCGGCAATATCCGGCGCCATGATCAGCGCCGTGGCGATATTGGTCAGCGGACCGGTGGCGATAAGCGTGATCGGCGCATCGGCGCCTCGCAGGGCATCGATCATCGCCGGCACGGCATGACTATCGTCGAGCGGCGTGCCCGGCTCGGCCGCCGCCAGGCCGTCCAGACCCGTCGCGCCATGGACGTGCTCAGCGGTTGCAAGCGGACGCATCAGCGGTGCCGGACAGCCGGCGTACACCGGCGTGCGGGCCCAGCCTGCCCAGTCACAGGCGAGCCGTGCGTTGTGCGTGGTCAAGGATAAGCCCACGTTCCCGGCCACCGTGGTGATGGCGATCACCTCGAAGAGCTCGGGCGCAGCCGCGATCAGCATGAGATTGATGAAATCGTCCTGACCGGGATCGCAGTCCACGATCACACGCCTCGCCGTCACGGCGCCCTCACCTGGCCCGTTGGCCGGTTCGCCGTCACGAGACGACCGATTGAAGGGCCGCAGTCGTCTCCGGCCGTTGTCGCGGTCGAGCGCTCACGTACGCGCTGAGACCGGCCCCGCCGAGCACACGATCCCGCCCGGTCATGCCACGCTGCGCGCGTCGCCTGTCTCGGCCTCGAATTTCAGATCGAGATTCTTCGCTGCCGCGACCTCGTCGAGTCGGCGGACCGGCAGGTTGAACGGGGCCTCGGTGAGCGTTTTGGCATCCACCTTGGCCTCATCCCAGATCGCGATCATGGCGTCCACGAAGCCATCGATCGTCTCGCGGGACTCGGTCTCGGTCGGCTCGATGAGCAGACATTCCGG
>MDTG01419844.1_pt1 | contig 21269 bp, 21 predicted proteins | sample 811421 | NCBI WGS metagenome assembly MDTG01 (sample SAMN05326645, study PRJNA326480) | marine metagenome | isolation source: seawater | place: Pacific Ocean: South East | collected 2011 | reverse complement strand
CGGTGAGCCAATAGCTAGGGGTGGTCCATTTGTAATGAATACTAAAGCAGAAATACTTGAAGCTATTCAAGATTATAATAACGGAACATTTGCTAAATATTAAAAGTTAAAGTACGTTTCCAGAAAAATGCCTAAATCAATTATTATTAAAAAAAATGGTGGGCCTGAAGTTTTAGAACTTCGGGATGTAAAAATTGGATCGCCAGGACCAGAAGAAATCAAAATAACAAATTATGCAATTGGTTTAAATTTCATTGACACTTATCATAGATCAGGCTTATACCCTATTCAATTGCCTAGTGGTATCGGTCTTGAGGCTGCTGGAAAAATTGACGAAGTCGGTTCTAACGTAACTGAGTTTAATAAAGGTGATAATATTGCATACGCTTCTGTCCCTCTAGGGGCGTATTCTCAACAAAGAATTATTCCTGCTAAAATAGCAATTAAAGTACCGGACGCTGTATCTCACGAATTAGCTGCTACTTTAATGACAAAAGGTTTAACTACAAACTACTTAATCACTAAAACTTACAAACTTAAAGCTGGTGAAATAGTGTTATTTCATGCTGCTGCAGGAGGTGTTGGGCAAATTTTTGCGCAATGGGCTAATAGCATAGGGGCTAAAGTTATTGGAACAGTCGGATCAGAAGAAAAAATAAAAATTGCTGAGGAAAATGGATACTCTCACGTAATAAATTATACTAAAACTGACTTTGTAAAAGAAGTGATGAAAGTTACTAATAACAAAGGAGTTACTGCGGTTTTTGATGGTGTGGGAAAAAACACGTTTCATGGATCATTAGCGTGTCTTAAGACCAGGGGCATGATGGTTAGTTTTGGAAATGCGTCAGGACCACTAGAACCCGTAAACGTTCCAAAAGATATTCAACCAAAAGGTCTTTATTTAACAAGACCCTCAATTGCTCAATATTTTACTAATAGAAAAGAGCTTCAGGCTGGTGCTGACTCGGTTTTTGAAAAAATCAAATTTGGTAAAATTAAAATTAGAATTTCAAAAAGATATAAGTTAGCAGATGCTAAACAAGCTCATGCTGATTTGGAAGCGAGAAAGTTGAAAGGTCCTGCGGTTTTGATTCCCTAATGAGTAATATAGTATCGCCATGTATAAGTATTTGTAGGACAGATCCTTTAACTGGATATTGTTATGGGTGCGCTAGAACTAATGAAGAAAAAAGGCAATGGAAAAATGAGACTACTTCTGATGAGTGGAAATCAAAAAACTTAAAGACTATCGTTCTAAGAATGCAGGGTTGGCAATTAGATACATTTAAAGAGTCTTATAATCACAAAATTACGAGCGGAGTTTCTCTTTACAAAAAAAATCTTCTAGAAAAAGATAAATTATAAATCTTTTTTCATTGAGTCCATATCACTCAGGTGAAATTTTAAAGCCTGATTAGAAAGTCTTATTTCTTGTAAAAATAAAAAAATTGATATTATCATACACACACAACATGCAGCAAAATTCATACGAGCAATTTGAATGGAATTCATGTAAAGCATTAGCACTGTCGACATATTAAACAGAAATCCAAACGCGGCAAAACCCATAACATATTTTAACAAATTTGTTCTTTTATTTAATACATGCAACTGATTTTCCCATTCTGGTGGAACTTTCTTTTCAAAAATATACTGATCGTGAATTTGTCTGATCAAGGCGCTTAGTGTATGAAATCTATTGCTATACATAGTCATCATCAATGGTATAGCTGGAAACATTAAAGCTGTTACGGTGTAATCAATATCCATATCGAATCAAATTGATTATGAAGATAGTGTTTGATATTTACAAGTCATATTTTCATGAAAAATTTGAATATTTTTATAGATTTAACTCGTTTGAACAAACCAATTGGTTTTATGCTTTTATTTTGGCCTTGTTCTTGGGGATTGGCCTATTCAAAAATTAACAATCAAAATCTTGAATTATTTTTAATCTATATACTGTTATTTTTTTTAGGCTCAGTTTTAATGAGGAGTGCTGGCTGTATAGTAAATGATATAGTCGATAGAGATTTTGACAAACAGGTTTACAGAACAAAACAAAGACCAATTACTTCTGGAAAAATATCTGTGAAAAAATCTTTGGTATATGTGATCGCTCTATGCCTCTTAGCATTTTTAGTGTTAATACAGTTTAATTTCTTAACTATAGTTTTAGGATTTGCTTCAATGATTTTGGCTTTTACGTATCCCTATATGAAAAGATTTACATATTGGCCGCAATTATTCTTAGGATTAACTTTTAATTGGGGTGTTGTGATGGCCTATACAGCTGCAAATGGCAGTGTGGATTTAGAGATATTGGTGCTTTATTTGTCAGCCATATTTTGGACATTGGGTTATGACACGATATATGGGGTTCAAGATATGGCAGATGATGAAATTATTGGTTTAAAATCAACTTCGATTAAATTTAAGAATAATATTAAATTGTTTGTTGGTTTAACTTATTTTTTAAGCGTTGGTATTTTAGTTTATTTATTTTTTAATAACTTGGGCTTAAATTTATTTTCATTCTTACTTTTAATTTTTGCTTTATCATTATTTTATCAAATTAAAAAATTTAATAAAAATAAACCTGAAGATTGCCTTTATGCTTTCAAGATTAATAATTTTTCTGGCTTACTTTTATTTTTAGGTATTTACTCGATTTAGGAGCGAATGAAATTTCAAGAACTAAAATCAATTTTAAAAAGATTGTATAAAGAGTACGTAAAAAGACATTTAAAAAAAATTTTACTAGCTTTAGTTTTGTCATTAATTGTTGCGGGAAGTACCTCAGCAACTGCCTGGTTATTGGATCCTGCGGTAAAAAAAATTTTCATAGATCAAGATAGAACTTTAGCATGGTTAATACCTTTACTTATTATTTTAACATTCTCAAGTAAAGGGTTATCTTTGTATTTTGCAAGAATCAATATTATCAGAGTTGGTGAAGAAGTTGCAGGAGAATTAAAAAAAAAGATTGCGAATAATATTTTAGTTTCAGATATACAAACTTTAGATAACAGACATTCTGGAAAATATATTTCTAATATAATGTATGATTCTCACCATGTGCAAAATTTAGTAAGCACTGGCGTGTTAAATTTAATGAAAGATAGTTTTTCAGTTATAGCTCTTGTTTCGTTAATGTTTTATCAAAATTGGAAGCTAGCTCTTTTTGCAATATTAATGATGCCATTAGCTGCTGGACTTGCAAAATCTCTTGGTAAAAGAATAGGAAAAGCTGTTGGAAAAGCCGGTGAGTCCTCTGGAAATTTAACAACGTTTCTCTCTGAAATTCTTAAAGGATCCAAAATGATAAGGATCTATCAGAAAGAAAAAGAAGAAAATGAGAATGCTGCAAAAGTGATAGATGATTTGGTGGAAAAAAATATTAAAATTGGAAGTGTTTTAATCAGGGCGACACCAATAATGGAAATACTTACAGGTTTTATGATTGCTGGATTTATTTATTTTTCTGGAAAACTTATTGCATCGGGTGAACTCGGTGTAAATAATTTTTTTTCTTTTTTGGCTGCAATGATGCTCGCGTATCAACCTATTAGGTCATTAGCAACAATTAATATGGTGGCTTATCAAGGGGCGACTGCTTTTAAAAGAGTTACTGAAATAATTGATAAGAAAATAGATATTAAAGAAGAACCGGCTTTACCAAAATTAAAAATTAATCATTCAAATATTATTTTTAAAGATGTTGAATTTAAGTATGAAAAAACAGAAAAACAGGCTATTAAAAATGTTAATTTAGATATTGCTGGTGGAACAATGACCGCGTTTGTTGGTCATAGTGGAGCGGGAAAGAGTACTATTATAAACTTATTACCAAGATTTTATGATCCCCAAAAAGGAAATATTTTAATCGATGGCCAAGATATTAAAAAGATAACACTAAGCTCCTTAAGGAAAAATATCTCTATGGTCAGTCAAGATGTAATATTATTTGATGATACAATAAGAAACAACATAGCCTACGCAAAAAAAGAAGCCTCCTTTGAAGAAATTGTTGAAGCGTGTAAATTTGCTGCAGCCAATGAATTTATAGACAATCTTCCATCAACGTATGACACAATGATTGGGGAAAATGGAATTAGACTATCTGGAGGCCAAAAACAAAGAATTTCGATTGCCCGAGCAGTACTAAAAAAATCTCCGATTATTCTCTTAGATGAAGCTACTTCTTCTCTAGACGCAGACTCAGAGGAGATTGTTCAAAATGCAATATTAAATTTAACCAAAAATAAAACAACTTTAGTAATAGCTCACAGATTGTCTACAATTCATAAAGCTGACAAAATATTTGTATTAAAAAATGGAAAAATTATAGACTCCGGAAATCATGAAAAGCTGATTTCCGATTGCAAAGAATATAAATCACTTTATGAAAAACAATTAAAATAGATCGGATGATTTTTTTTTATAAAATTTTAACAAGTTTTTTCTACCCTTTTTTTATTTTATTAATTTACTCAAGAACACTTTTTAATAAAGAAGATAAAGTGAGATTTAAAGAAAAAATTTTTTTAAATTCGATTTCTGCTGAACGTGACCTTAAAAAAAAACTAATATGGTTTCATGCTGCAAGTATCGGAGAGGTACAAAGTATTTTTCCAGTTATAGAAGACTTAAAAAGCAAAAGAAAAAATATAGAGTTTTTGATTACAACTATTACATTTAGTTCGGGAGATTTAGTAAAAAAAAAAATTCTTAATTGTGATTATATACAACATCGATATTTACCTATTGATGTTTCATTCCTTATTAAAAAATTTTTGAAAGAATGGAAACCAAATTTAGTAATATTTGTCGACTCTGAAATTTGGCCCAATCTAATCTTTGAATTAAAAAAGCAAAAAATAAGCTTGTCAATATTGAATGCTAGATTAACAAAAAAAACTTTTAAAAGATGGATGATGATTAAGCGCACGGCTAAAAAAGTTTTTGGTTGCTTCGATCTTTGCCTTGCCTCTGACAAATTCACAAAAGATAGTCTTAATAAACTTGGGGCGACAAATATAAAATTTATTGGAAATATTAAATTTTCTGTACCAATAAATTACAAAGAAATTTTTAATCAAAATGAGAAAATCTTAACAAAAAAAAGATTTTGGTGCGCGGTAAGCACACATAAAGGGGAAGAAGAGTTTTGTCTTAAAACACACACAATTATGAAGAAAAAGTTTAAAGATTTAATGACAATTATAATCCCAAGACACATAAGCAGATCTAATAATATAAAAAAACTTTGTGATGAAAAGAACCTAACATCACAAGTCTTAAATGATAATGAGGAAATTAAAAAAAATAAGGATATCATAATTATTAACTCTTTTGGAGTTTTGTTGAAATATTTGAAATATTCAAAAAGTGTTTTTATTGGAAAATCAATGATAAAAAAAATTCAAAATGATAGCGGGCAAAATCCAATAGAGGCAGCTAAATTAAGTTGTAAAATATATCATGGACCATATTTTTCAAACTTCAAAGAAATTTACAATCTTTTGTCGAAGTACAAAATTAGTGAAAAGGTAAATAATGAAAAAGAACTTACTAATAAATTATCTATTGATTTAAAAAACCCTATAAAAAATTTTTCCAAGCAAATTGGAGTAATTAATAATTTTGGTAAAAAAATACTTAAAAAAAGCACTGGTGAAATTAAAAAAATAATTAATATATGAAACTTTATAAACCTAAATTCTGGGACAGATCAATAAACATTTATTCTATTATTCTATATCCTTTAAGTTTATTTTATGAGTTATTATTTTTTTTTAAAAAATTAAGGTCAACAACAAAATTTAAAATTTCAATAATTTGTGTTGGAAATATTTACTTGGGTGGAACTGGAAAAACACCATTGTCTATATTACTACAGCAAGAGCTAAAAAAAATCAGAAATGCTGTAATTATAAGAAAATATTACGCTGAACAAGATGATGAACAAAAATTAATTAAAACAAAAAACAGCCCATTAATAATTAATAAAAGAAGAGTGGATGCCATTAAGCAAGCTGAAAAAGAAGGATATGATACTGCAATACTAGATGACGGCTATCAAGACTTCTCAGTTAAAAAAGACATAAGTATTTTATGTTTTAATGCTAGACAATTAATTGGAAATGGATTGCTTCTTCCTGCTGGACCTTTAAGAGAGAGTTTAAAAGCTATTCAACGTGCCCGGGTAGTAGTTATAAATGGTAATAGAGAAAAAGTATTTGAAGAAAAATTATTAAAAAAATCTAAAAAGGTGGAAATATTTTACTCCAAGTATGTTCTAAGCAATGCAAAGAATTTTAAAGGAAAAAATTTTTTAGCCTTTGCTGGAATTGGTAATCCTGTTAATTTTTTTGATATACTACAAGAAAATAATATAACTGTTAAAAAAAGTATAACCTTCCCGGATCATTATAAATATTCTAGAAAAGAGTTAGAGGATATAATTTCTGAAGCAAGAAAAAACGATCTAGAAGTTTTAACAACCGAAAAAGATTATGAAAGAATAAAAAATTTTAATTTTAATGAAATTGGCTACGCTACCGTAGATTTAAAGATAGAAAATAAAGATAAATTAATAAATCTAATATTAAAATATTTAAAATGAAAGTAATAAAATATTTTTTTGAATCATTGTTTATATATACTTTTTTAATAATTGGAAGATTATTAGGTTTGTCAATAAGTAGAAGAATATTTTCATTTATCTTTAAAAAAATTGGACCTTTAATAAGATCGAAAAAAATAATAAATAAAAATTTTAAAAATTTTTCTAAAAAAATTACTGAGGACGAAAAAAATAAAATTATCTCTAGTATGTGGGCAAACTACGGGATGACTTTTATTGAATATATTTTTTTAGACAAATTTAGAAAAAAAAACCAATTTGTTAAAGTTGATGGAGACGAAATTATTAAAAGTATAATTGAAAATAAAAAACAAGTTATATTTGTTTCTGGACATTTTGCAAATTTTGAATTGATTTCAATGGAATTGACAAAAAGAAAAATTAATTTAGCTACTCTTTACAGACCATTAAATAATTTTTTTCTCAATCCTCTAATGGAGTATTTGAGAGAAAAATATGTATGCAGAAGCCAATTTAAAAAAGGGTTAGGAGGTGTAAAAGAGAGCATAGTGTATTTAAAAAAAGGCTACAGTATTGGTTTAATGATTGACCAAAGAGTAACGGAAGGAGAAAAAATAAAATTTTTTAATGATTACGCCTTTACTACAACTCTGCCTGCGCAACTTTCCTTAAAGTTTAATATTGATATAGTTCCAGTTTTTATAGAAAGAGTTGAAAACGAGAGATTTCGTATAAAATTTTATGACCCAATTAAAACAAATAATTCAGAAAGTAAAACACAAATCACTAGAAAACTTAATAAATTTCTAGAAGATATGATAATTAAGAATCCTTATCAATGGATATGGACTCACAATAGGTGGAAATAATTTTACCTATGATTTAAGTTTTTTAAATCTAATACTTGCTTCTGCTGACGAAAAATAAGCTTCTTGCAACTCAACATTCCAGTAGTTCAGTTTTTGTAAAGGTATTTCCTTTCCAGTAACTGCACACAATACAAAGTCTCCCTCCTCTATAATATCAAAAGAGTTGTTCTTATATTTTAATTTAGCTTTTTTTTTATCCATCTTTAAATTATATATAATAAATCTTTAAAAATGAATATTGCTTTAATAGGTAGTGGTGGAAGAGAACATGCTTTATGCAAAAAAATCTTTGACTCGAAATACGTAAAAAAGATAATTTGTATACCTGGAAATCCTGGTACATCTAGAATAGCAGAAAATATTGATATAAATTTTTTAAATTTTCCTAAACTTTTAAAAACTCTTAAATCTCATGATATCGATCTAGTAGTTATAGGTCCTGAAGAACCTCTGGTTAAAGGCATTGTAGATTATTTGAATAAAAAAAAGATAAAAGTATTTGGTCCAAACAAATTTGCAGCAAAGCTAGAGGGGTCTAAATCTTTTATGAAAACGATTTGTAAAAGGTATGGAATACCGACTGCTAAATTCAAAATATGTAAGAACATTAAAGAAGTAAATAATTTTGTCAAAAACTGTGAGATGCCACTTGTTGTAAAAGCTGATGGATTGGCTGCCGGGAAAGGGGTTTCCATTTGTAAAACCAAAGGTCAGATTATGAAATTTTCAAAAGATATTTTTAAGGGAAAATTTAGATCTTCTAAAAAATTAGTCATTGAAGAATTTCTGGGTGGCGAAGAAGCTAGTTATTTTCTTGTCGTAGATAAAAAAGGTTATAAATTCTTTGGTTCAGCTCAAGATCACAAAAGAGTTGGAGAAAATGATATCGGTGCAAATACTGGAGGTATGGGTGCTTATTCTCCAGCTCCAATTATAAATAAATCACTTGAAAATAAAATTTTAAGAAAAATTGTTGAACCAACATTGGCAGCACTTAAAGAAAAAAAACAACCATACACAGGTTTTTTATATGTTGGCCTGATGATAAAAAAAAACAATCCATATTTAATTGAATACAATATCAGAATGGGTGACCCAGAGTGTCAAGTCATTTTGCCGAGACTCAAAACAGATATAGTAAAAATTTTTTCTCATGCTGTAAAAAATAAAATTAGCAGATTAAAATTAGAATGGAAAAAAACAAAATGTATGACCGTAGTTTTATGCTCAAAAGGATACCCAGGGAAATATAATAAGGGGCATGAAATAAAAAATATTGATTTTAAAAAAAAAGATTTAATTGTTTATCATGCTGGTACAAAAATTTTTAAAAATAAATTGCTTTCTAATGGAGGAAGAGTTTTAAATATTACTGGAACTGGTAATGCTTTTAAAAAAATAAGGTTTAATATTTTAAAAGTATTAAAACAAATTAATTGGACAAAAGGTTTTTATAGAAGAGATATTGGATGGAGGGTAATAAACAAACAATGAGAGTAATCAGTGGTACGCTTAAAGGTAAATCAATTATTCTTTTGAAATCTCTGACTACAAGGCCTCTAAAAGACTCGGTAAAAGAGAATATTTTTAATATTTTAATCCATTCTAATTTGATTAATATTAATTTAAATAAGTCAAATGTTTTAGATTTATATTCTGGAACAGGGTCATTTGGAATTGAGTGTATGTCGCGAGGCGCAAAAAAAGTCTTTTTTGTAGAAAAAGATAAAGAAGCAGCTAAAGTTTTGCAAAAAAACATATCAAATTTATCTATTAAACAAAATACTGTTTTGACTATTGACCAAACATCAAATTTTTTAAATTTAAAAACTAAAGAAAAATTTAATATAATATTCTTGGACCCACCCTTTGCTGAACAAAATTTCTTTAAAGATTTGGAATTAATAAAAAAAAACAAAATCTATAAAAAAAGCCATATTATAATTATTCATCGTGAAACAAAATCAAAAGAAAAATTTGAAAGTCTTTTCAAATCTTTAATTGTAAGAAAATACGGAAGATCTAAAATAATATTTGGAGTTTTTTCAACTTAAAATTTTTTTTGTTTCAGTTTTTACTTGTTCTACGGCTGGCTGATTAAATGGGTTGATGCCAAGCAATTTTCCTAAAATAGCGGTCTCTAAAATAAAGAAAGAAAATAATTCACCAATAACAGCTTCATTTATGTCTGGAATAATAAATTCTCTAAATGGAATTTTATTTTTTTTAAGTGAATTCAATAAAGCATTTTTTTGGGAATTTTTAATATGTTGAATATTTTTATTATTCAAGAAATTCATTGTCCCAACTAAAAGTGGTGAATTCACTGTGACTTTTTTTGTATCTCTCAAACTGAAAATATAAAATATTTTATCTTTGGGACCATCTAAGTACAATTGCAATAAGCTATGATGATCTTTTGGAGATGGAGATACAACTGGTAATAAACCTTTCCCATTTTTTCCCAAACTTTCGGCTATTAGTTGCTGACACCAAAATAGAAAATTATTTAACTCAGGAATGTAGTTAAGAAGAATTAAACTTTTAAACTTTTTATTATTTAATATATTAAAAATTTTTATCAAACTTGAGTTAAAAGATTTTATATTTTTATTTGTTAGGTGCTCTCTTATATTTAACCTTAATTTCTTAATGTTTATACCCATGAAATAAGCCGGCAGCACACCAACTTCGGATAGTACTGAATATCTGCCTCCTATATATTTTTTGTGTTCCACGTAGAATAAATCTAATTTTTTGGCTATTAAATAAAGAGGGCTGCTTTTTTTATCTGAAATAACAATTAGATTTTTTTTTGATTTATTTAAAATGTTTAGAAATGAAATATTTGTTAAAGTTTCAATAGTATAACCTGACTTTGAAATTAAAATAAATAAAGTTTTGGAGAAATTCGTTTTTTTTTTAATTTTTTGTAATTTTTCAATATCAATAGTATTCAAAAATATAAAATTTTTTTTTATTTTCTTTTCTAAAAAAGAGTAAATTGCTTGAGACCCGAGGGTCGAACCACCCATCCCTATAATAATGACATTCTTATATTTTCTAAAATGTTGTAGATCTTTAATTCTAAAATTGAACGAAAAGTCTTTGCTAAGAGTATGAAAAACATTTTTTTCATCATTAAGATTTAATTTAATATTTTTAATCATTCTTAAAGAATTTTTTTTTATTTTATTTTCATTTCTCAAAAAATTATATTCTTTTTGAATAAAATCTTTATATTCTACTTTTTTGTTTTTTTTCACTTTCTAATCTTTTTAAGAATTGACTCTTCTATGGTTGAAGAGCCCTGGGTTGATCCTTCACTATCTTTTGAAATATTAAGTATTTCCTTTATTGTTTTTTCATCATTTGTTGAGTTTTGATTTCTGACAGAGTTTGGGGCTGGCATCTCTTTGTAATCTGGTGGTAGAACTAACGGATCTCTTTTTTTAACTAGAAACTCATCAGTTGTTTTAATTTTTTCATTTCTTAATACTTTACCAGCGTCAGATAAAGTGTTGCAAGAATGCAAAAAAATTATGATAATAAACAAAAAATTAATCTTATATATTTTTTCCATTTTTAATCATCAGCTCTTTAATTATTAACATTATGACTCCTAGTGTAATAAATATATCTGCGATATTGAAAGTAAACCAGTGAAAAGTTTCATAATGTATATCAATGAAGTCTGGTACGGCCATAAATACTAATCTATCATAAAAGTTTCCTAAAGCACCGCCAATAACAAGAGAAAACAATAATTTATCCAATAGTTTCGATTTAAAGATCAAATAAAATAAAAAAATGATAATTAGACCTATTAAAGTTGTTATGGAATTATAGATGTAATTTGAATTTGAACTTAAAAGACCAAATCCCACTCCAGTATTCCATACTAAACTTAAATTTATAAAATCATTAATATAAATATTATTTTGGTTTATTAACTTTTCAACAATTTTAATTTTAGAAAATCTATCTAAAAAAAAAAGAATTGTTATTAAAGAAAGACACAGTAAGTTTTTTTTTTCAGTAACTAATTTAAAAAAAAAAAACCAAAATTGTTTAATAGTAAACATTTAGCTATTTTCCTTTATAACTTTTTGACATCTTGTGCATTTATTATCCACAATTTTCCAACATCTCTCGCACTTTGAACCTGTCGCTTTTTTTACTTCTATTTTTAATTCATCATTATTTTTAGATTTAATTAAATCTACTTTGGAAGTAATAAAATACTCAGCTAGATCTAAACCACTTAATAAATCAAAATTTTCTTTGCCGGTTAAAATTGATAATTCAGCTTCTAAACTTGATCCTATAATTTTATTCGTTCTTTTTGTCTCTATTGCAATATTAGCTTCTTGTTTAATCCTAAAAAGTTGTTTCCATTTATCACTTAAATTGTTATTTCTCCATTTACTTGGTATTTTTGTAAAATTATACTCGTGAATAGTATCCTCATTTTTGCTTACTAAACTGTAAATTTCATCAGTAGTAAAAACGAGAATAGGAGCAAACCATTTAAGCAAGCACTCCAAAATAATATTTAAAACAATAACGCAATCTTTCCTTTTTTGTGATGATAGGCTATCGCAATATAAAACATCTTTTCTAATATCAAAATAAAATGATGATAAATCCGTAGTACAAAAACTTAGTAGATCTTTGTAAAGTTTATGAAAGTTGTAATTATCTAAATTTTCTTTCACTGACTGGTCAATTATAAATAGCCTATGTAAAATAAATTGTTCTAATTCCTCAAATTTTTTTAAATCTAAATTTTCAAAATCTTGTTTTTTATATTCATCTTTTAAATTACCTAACATATACCTAAAGGTATTTCTAATTTTTCTGTAAGACTCAGCGTGTTGCGCCAAAATAGTTTTGTCTATTCTAATATCCTCAGAATAATCTGAAGCTGCAACCCATACTCTCAAAATATCTGCACCATAATTTTTTAAAATATCCTCCGGAGAAATTACATTTCCCAATGACTTTGACATCTTAATTCCTTTACCGTCTACAACAAAACCATGAGATAAAATACTTTCGAATGGCGCTTTGCCCCTAGTCCCACAAGACTCTAGTAGAGAAGAATGAAACCATCCTCTGTGTTGATCAGATCCTTCTAGATACATATCAGCTGGCCATTTCAAATCTTTACGTTTTTCTAAAACAAAACTATGAGTTGACCCACTATCAAACCATACTTCTACAATGTCGTTTAATTTTACATAATCCTTTGAATCATATTCTTCACCTAAAAATACTTTGGGGTCATCTGTAAACCAACAATCTGAGCCTTGTTTTTCATAAATTGATGCTATTCTATCTATTACCTTTTTATCTTTTAAAGGCTGGTTGGTTTTTTTATTTATAAAAATAGGAAGTGGGACTCCCCAAACCCTTTGTCTAGATACGCACCAATCCGGTCTACCTTCAATCATTGACAACAGCCTATCTTTGCCTTTTTTTGGATAAAAATTAGTTTCATTAATTGCCTTAATTGCTTTATTTCTAAGATCGTTTTGCTGCATAGAAATAAACCATTGCGGTGTTGCTCTATAAATTAAAGGTGCTTTAGATCTCCACGAGTGTGGGTAGCTGTGATTTAATTGGTCATCTTTTAATAATTTTTTCTGTTCTTTTAATTTCTCAATTACTAAATCATCCGCTTTAAATATATGTGTATTAGAAAAATAAGGAATTTCTTTCGTATACAATCCAGAATTATCAACTGTATAAAGTGATGGTATATTATTTTTTAAACATAAGTTAAAATCATCTGGTCCGTGACTTGGAGCACAATGGACTACTCCTGTGCCTTGTTCTAAGTTAACAAAATTTGCCTCCAGCATGGGAACTTCGTAATCAAATTTCATCTCTAAGAATGGATGAGAACATATCGTTCCCTTAAACTCAGATCCTTTAAAAGTTTTTAAAATTTTAAATTTCTTAATATTGCAATCTTTAAAAATTGATTGAATTAATTTACTTGCAACAATAATTTTTTTATCTTTAAAATTTTCTAATTCGTCTATTTCAACAACGGAATATTCAATATTGTTGTTGTATGCCAAAGCCTTATTTGCCGGAATTGTCCAAGGTGTTGTAGTCCAAATAATAACATGAGAATTTTTGAGAAATTCTTTATTTGTATGTTTAACTTTAAAAGCAGCATAAATAGTCTTTGATACATGATCCATATACTCTACTTCTGCATCTGCTAAAGCAGTTTTTTCAACTGTTGACCAAAGAACAGGCTTATACCCTTGATACAAACTTCCGTCTAAAAGAAATTTTCCCAATTCCCTTACAATTTGAGCTTCTGCTTCATAACTCATTGTAGAGTAATAATTTTCAAAATCTCCAACTACGCCTAATCTTTTAAATTCCTTGATGTGAACTTGGATCCATTGTTTTGCAAACTCTCTACATTCTTCTCTAAAATCTTTAATTGGAACGTCATCTTTATTCTTTTTTTTCTTTTTATATTGTTCTTCAATTTTCCACTCTATGGGTAATCCATGGCAATCCCAACCAGGTACATAAACAGAGTCTTTGCCACTCATTTGATGAAAGCGAGTTATCATATCTTTCAAAATTTTATTTAAAGCGGTTCCCATGTGAATATGTCCGTTAGCGTAGGGAGGTCCATCGTGTAAAATAAATTTTTTCTTTCCTTTTGAAATTTTTCTTAATCTTTCAAAAACTTTATTTTTTTCCCACTTTTCTAAAATTTGTGGTTCTTTTGTTGGTAGGCTTGCTTTCATTGAGAAAGCTGTCTTTGGTAATTGTAGACTTTCTTTGGACATCTTATTTTGCTTTTAATACATCGATTTTAATTTGTCTTTTTAAATGTTCTAAATTTTTAAATTTTTTTTCTGGTCTAATAAATTTTTTAAAACTAATCTTAATTACTTTATTATATAAATTTTGTTTAAATCCAAATATATTTGTTTCTAGTAGTAAATTTTGTCCATTAAATGTCGGCTTATATCCTATATTTGCAATACCATTTCTAGTAAAGTTTAGACTTTCCACTCTTACAGCATATACCCCTAATTTAGGAATGATATAATTTGATAGTTTCATGTTGCATGTAGGAAAACCCATTGTTCTTCCTCTTTTTTGACCTTTGATTACTTTTCCTTCCACACACCATTTTCGCTTTAAAAGTTTCGTGGTTTCTTTTATTTTCCCTTGTGTAATTTTTTTTCTTATCAAAGTTGAAGAAATTACCTGGGATTTTTTCATCATTGGTTTAGTTATTATTGTTTTGTAATGAAAAACTTTTTCATATTTTTTTAGAATTTTAATATTACCTTTTCTCTTAAAACCAAATTTGAAGTTATTACTGACGAATAAATATTTACATTTGGTTTTTTTATATATAATTTCTTCTATAAATTTTTTTGCTGAGTATTTTGAAAAGATTTTATTAAATTTTATGACTATTAAAAAATTCAATTTTAATTTTTCTAGTTGACTCTCCTTTTGAGTTGACGAATTTATTCGGTGATTTTTAATTTTATTAAAAAACATCACTGGCATAGGTTCAAATGTAATAATACCAAACGGCAGCTTAGTTTTTTTAGCTTTTAGTCTTGCTTGATTAATTACTTTTTGATGACCTAAATGAATTCCATCAAAGTTTCCTATGGCTATGACGCTGTTTTGGTGCTTTCGATTTATCTTTAAATTATTATAAATTTTCATTTTACCATTTTAGTTCTTTTTGAAAAAAATTAGCTTGAACGTTATATTTCTTAAATAGCTCATTTAGATCCAATTCATTTTTTAATTCTTTCCTATGAACCCCGTTATATATAAATAGGCTATCTATTTTTAAATTATTTGCACCTTTAATATCAGTTCTTAAATTATCACCTATTGCCAAAACCTTTTCTCCATCGCTAAAACACATTTTATAAATTTCTTTATATGGTTTACCATAATAAATTACTTGACCTCCCAAAGATTCGAAAATGTTTGCTACCGCACCGGCACAAAGTTCTTCTGTAGATCCTCTATGCACAATTAAGTCTGGATTTGTGCAGATAAGTTTTTTTGAAGTATAATTTTTAAGTAAATCTTTGTAGAAGTCTAAATTATCTTCATATTCATCAAAAAGCCCTGTACATAATATAAAATCACAATTTTCTAATGTTGTTTTATTTTCTTCTATTTTTTCAAATATTGAATTATCCCGGGAAGGTCCGAGATGGTAAAATTTATTTCCAAATTTATTTTGATTAATTGCATGCATTGCCGCCTCACCAGAGGTGATTACTTTTTTTAAATACCTTTCGTTCATTTTCATTTTTTTTAGAAAATCTACAACTTTTGAACTTGGTCTAGGCGCATTAGATAAAAAAACAATTTTTTTTGAATTTTTTTCTAAATTTTCAACCGTCTCTATTGCTTTTGGATTTAGAGAAATTCCATTATGCATCACTCCCCATAAGTCTATTACGTATGTGTCGTATGATTGAAATATCTCGGATAAATGATTTAAATTTTGCAATTTTTCTAATCTTTCTAAAATTAATATCTTAAAATACAGCAATTTAGCCTATTTTTTAATGGTTTTCGCCCCTTGAAATCTTTGTAAAACTCACCATATCAGCTCTACATAAAAATTACAGGAGAATATGTATGAAATTTAGACCTTTACACGACCGAGTATTAATTAAAGTATTAGACAGTGAAGAAAAAACTGCCGGAGGGATTATAATTCCTGACTCCGCTAAAGAGAAGCCTCAAGAAGGAGAAGTGGTAGCAGTAGGTCCTGGAGCAAAAAACGAAAATGGAAAATTAACAACGATGGATGTTAAAGTTGGTGATATAGTTTTATTTGGTAAATGGTCAGGAACAGAGGTCAAAATCGACGGAAAAGAATATAGCATTATGAAAGAGTCCGACATAATGGGAATTTCAAAAAGTAAAAAATAACCTTTAGAGGAGAATAAAAATGGCAAAAATAATTAAATTTGATACTGAAGCAAGGTCAAAAATGCTTACAGGTGTGAACACCTTAGCAAATGCAGTTAAAGTAACTTTAGGACCAAAGGGAAGAAATGTAGTAATGGACAAATCTTACGGAGCTCCAAGAACAACTAAAGACGGTGTCTCTGTTGCCAAAGAAATTGAATTAGAAGATAAATTCGAAAACATGGGTGCACAGATGGTTAAAGAAGTTGCTAGCAAAACAAATGATAACGCTGGGGACGGTACAACTACCGCTACAATTCTCACTCAAGCGATTGTAAATGAGGGACTAAAATACGTAACTGCTGGTATGAACCCGATGGATATTAGACGTGGTATTGATAAAGCAGTTGAACATGTAATCAACAAACTAAAAACTTCTTCTAAAAAAGTTAAAGCTAATGAAGAGGTTGCTCAAGTTGGAACTATATCAGCTAATGGTGAAAAATCTATTGGTGATATGATTTCAAAAGCGATGCAAAAAGTTGGTAATGAGGGTGTTATAACTGTTGAAGAAGCTAAAGGAGTTGAGACAGAACTTGATGTAGTTGAGGGTATGCAGTTTGATCGAGGTTATTTATCTCCCTACTTCGTCACGAACACAGAAAAAATGACAACTGAGTTAGAGAACCCCTTAGTTCTTTTGGTAGAAAAAAAATTAACAAACTTACAACCAATGGTTCCACTTTTAGAGTCAGTAGTTCAAGCAAACAGACCTTTAATGATTATTTCTGAAGATGTTGAAGGAGAAGCTTTGGCAACTTTGGTCGTTAATAAATTGAGAGGTGGTCTGAAAGTTGTTGCGGTAAAAGCACCAGGATTTGGTGATAGAAGAAAAGCAATGTTGGAAGATATTGCTATTTTAACTGGAGGACAAGTTATTTCAGAGGATCTTGGTATTAAATTAGAAAACGTAAAAATAGGAGACCTTGGATCTTGTAAGAAAGTTAAGATCGATAAAGAAAATAGTACAATTGTTGCTGGTGAAGGGAAAAAATCTGACATTGAAGCAAGATGTAATCAAATTAGATCAGAAATTAATGAGACAACATCTGACTATGATAAAGAGAAACTTCAAGAAAGATTAGCTAAACTTGCTGGTGGCGTAGCTGTTATAAAAGTTGGAGGAGCTACAGAAGTTGAAGTTAAAGAGAGAAAAGATAGAGTTGAGGATGCTCTTAACGCGACGAGAGCTGCCGTAGAAGAAGGAGTAGTGATCGGAGGTGGTTGTGCCCTGCTTTACGCTGCTCAAGATTTGGATGGCGTTAAAGTAAAAGGTGATGACCAAAAAGCTGGAGTAGAAATTGTTAAAAAAGCGCTTCAAGCTCCAATTAGACAAATAACTGCAAATGCTGGTGTTGATGGGTCAGTAGTAGTAGGTAAACTTTTAGAGGGAAAAAAAGCTTCTCAAGGTTACGATGCTCAAAACGAAGACTACGTGGATATGTTTGCTAAAGGAATTATAGATCCAACTAAAGTTGTAAGATCTGCATTGCAGGATGCTGCTTCAATAGCAGGATTATTAATTACGACTGAAGCTATGATCGCAGATAAACCAGAGGAAAAAGACTCTAGCCCTGCGATGCCTCCTATGGGTGGCGGCATGGGCGGAATGGGTGGCATGGGTGGCATGGGAATGTAATCTCACTTATCAAAAGAATTTAAAAAAGGCTGTAAAGATACAGCCTTTTTTTTTGCAGAAAACAAACATGCGGTTGAACTTAAAATTAATCCATCTTTTAAAATTCTTAAACTATTATCAGTTAAAGTTTTACCTGTTGAAGTAATATCTGTAATAATTTCGGAAGAACCTATAAATGGATAAGTTTCAGTAGCACCAAGACTTGGTATCAATTTATATTGAGTAAATCCCTTATCAATAAAGAAATCGTTAGTTAAATTCGGATATTTGGTTGCAACTCTTAACCTGCTGTTTCTTTTAGCTCTTAAATCAAATGATACTTCTTCTAGATCTGCTATAGTCTGTACGTCTATCCAGTCATCTGGCACAGCTACAACTAAATTAGCATTACCAAAGTCAAGTTTGCGATTGATAGAGATCTTATCACGTAAATTTTTTTCCGACTCATTAAGAAGATCTAAACCAGATATGCCTATGTCTAAGGTACCATCTCCTAACCTTTGAATGATCTCTTTAGCATGAAGAAAGATAACCTTTACGTTAGGTTTATTTTCAATAGTTCCAAAATAATTTCTTTCTTTTTCATTTTGTAAAATTTTTGACCCATTATTATCAAAAAAAGATATTGCTTTATCTTTTAAACGACCCTTACTTGGCAAGCCAACAGTGATTAAATCTTTCATATATTTTTCAAATTAATAGCTGCACCAACAGCTGGAATGTTTTTTTTTGCTCCTAAGCTCTTTAATAAATCATCATAACGTCCACCTCTCGCAATTTCTTTCTTTCCTGAAGATACTTCAAATACTATTCCAGTATAATATTCTACGTCTCTACCGAAATTTGTGATAAAATTTACTTCTTGTTTAAGTTTTTTTAAATTTCGAATAGACTTAAAATCTTTGAATATGTTTGCTTTGAGATTATTTTTTTTAGCAAAATCTAACAATTTTTTGTCAAGATCTGAAATCTTACAATTTATATTTAAAAAGGATTTAATAATTTTAACAATCTTTTTACCATCACTAAAAGATCTTGGATCTTTTATTTTTTTGTTAAATCTTATTAAAATTTCTGCCACTGATCTTCCTGCGATTTCCTTATTTTGGTCTAATTTTTTCATTTCATAAAATCTTTTTTTATCAGTATCAAAAGCAACCGCATCAATATCAGTGTTTTTTTCAAGTCGTTTTAAAAGCTCTGTAAAATAACTCGGTCTCCAAAAATGTCTAATTAATCTAAGCTTCCATCTTTCAGGCATATCTAGCGCGTTTATTAAATCTTTAAATAATCTAATATCTCCAACTTTAATTTGTATTTTCTTTTTTTTTATTTTATTTGCTGAACTTAAAATAGTGCTAATAACTTTGAAATCATCTTGAATTTGATTTTTTGAGCCTAAAATTTCTATTCCTAATTGATCGTTAATTAAGGCCGATCCTTTTTTGCTAGATCTTCTATAAGCTTGTCCAGAATAGTATATTTTAGAGGATGTTTTTTTTTGTAAAAAACTTATACAAGAAGCTACTGTTAAATCAGGTCTTAGGCACATAGTTTTTCCATCTTCTCTCTCAAAAGTAAGTAAAGATCTTCTAAATTTTTCCCCTGATCTCTCAATGATATATTCTGATTCTAATAAAACTTCGGGTTCAGACAAAACAAATCCATTGTCTTTAAAAATCTTAACTATATTTTCAGATAATTTTTTTGATTTCATTGCTCAATCTTTCAATTTCAACTGATTCTTCTTTCCCTGATTTAAGATTTTTTAAAATTACTTTTCCTAATTTTTTTTCATTATCACCGTACAGAACAACTGCAGGTGAATTGATTTTGTTGGCGTACTCCATTTGTTTTTTTAATTTACCTATACCTGGAAAAATTTCAGAGCTTATTTTGGAGTCTCTAAGTTTATTTAATATTTTTATATATTCTTCTGTTTCAATTGACTCAAAGACACATATAATTACTGGTCTTTTAGATTTAATATCAAAATCTTTTTTTTGCATTAGAGCAAAAACAAGTCTATCGAGGCCAATAGAAATTCCTGTAGCTGGGCAGTCAATGTTTCCAAAATTACTAACTAAATTGTCATATCTCCCTCCTCCTCCAATTGATCCAAATTTTACAGTTTGACCTGTGGAATTTTTAACTCCAAATTTCAGTTCAATTTCAAAAATAGGGCCAGTGTAATATTCTAGCCCTCTAACTACTGAAGGAGTAATTTTGTAATTATTAAATTTATATGCAGAAAAAATTTTTTCAATTTTTATCAATTCATCCCAACCCTCTACATTTTCCATAGGTTGTTCGCCTTCGATTAAATATTTTTTTATAATAGCTATTTGTGAATCTGATAAATCTGCACCTTTAGTAAAATCTCCTGATTTGTCTTTTCTTCCTTTGCCCAATAATTGAACCACGCCGTCTAGACCAATTCTATCAATTTTGTCTATAGCTCTATAAATTGACACTGCTTTTGATAAATCATTAACATCTTTAAAATCTAAATTTAATTTATTTATCCACTCATCAGTAATTTTTCTGTTATTTATATTAATAATATAATCTTTTTTCTCTAATCCACATTTAGCTAAAATTTCTGATGCCATGACGCACAATTCGGCATCAGCTAATAAATTATCTGTTCCAACATAATCGGCATCGAATTGTAAAAACTCTCTAAATCTGCCCGGTCCTGGTTTTTCATTTCTCCATACGGTTCCTAGTTGATAACGCTTAAAAGGTTTTGGAAGTTCTAAGTTATTTTTTGCAACATATCTTGCTAATGGAGCTGTTAGATCGTATCTAAGAGACAACCAATTTTTTTCATCTTTGAAAGAAAAGACGCCTTGATCTGGTCTATCTTTGTCAGGTAAAAATTTACCAATACTATCTGTATACTCAAAACTTGGCGTTTCGAGATATTGAAAACCATACTTGATCATAATTTCTTTAATATTAGAAATTACAAAGTCACGTATTAATAATTCTTTTTCTTGTCTATCTATAAAACCCAAAGGTAATTCTTTTGAAGGTTTTATTTTTTTTTCTTTTGTCATTTTTTGGTACAGCAGGGTGGATTCGAACCACCGACCCCTAGTTCCACAAACTAGTGCTCTAACCAACTGAGCTACTGCTG
>MDTG01337110.1_pt1 | contig 21269 bp, 19 predicted proteins | sample 811421 | NCBI WGS metagenome assembly MDTG01 (sample SAMN05326645, study PRJNA326480) | marine metagenome | isolation source: seawater | place: Pacific Ocean: South East | collected 2011 | reverse complement strand
TATTTCCACTAGCTCCTAAAATTTCTAAAAATCTTCCATTTTTAGCAGTTCTTCTTTTTTTTGGTAAAGAAATAAATTTTTTCCCTGACAAATAATTTCCAGTAATACTTCCCTCTATTTTTTCTATATCATTTATATTTCCTTGAGCTGTAATATTTCCACCTCTTAATCCAGCTTCTGGTCCTAAGTCAATAATATGATCAGCATTTTCCATTGTTTCAATATCATGTTCGACAACGATAACAGTATTTCCTAAGTCTCTTAGTTTTTTTAAAGCAGTAATTAATTTCTTATTATCTTTTTGATGGAGCCCTATTGATGGTTCATCTAAAACATAGAGAACACCAGTTAAACCTGAACCAATTTGAGATGCCAATCTAATTCTTTGTGATTCTCCACCAGAAAGTGTTCCTGATTCTCTTGAGAGAGTTAGGTAGTTTAGTCCAACATTTAATAGAAAGTTTAATCTTTCACTGATTTCTTTTAATATATGTTGAGCAATTTTCTTTTCTCTTATAGTCAAGATATTTTCTAGACTTGAGAACCACTTTTGAGCGTCATCAATTGAAAATTGAGTTATTTGGCTGATGTTAAGTTTATTAATTTTTACACAAAGAGCTTCATCTTTTAATCTTAATCCTTTACACTTTTCACAATTAGTTTCACTTTGATATTGTGATATTTCTTCTCTTTTCCATTCACTATCTGTTTCTAGATATCTTCTTTCTAAATTGTTTATAACACCTTCAAAAGTTTTTTTTGTATCATATTTTTCATATCCATCATCATATAAGAATTTAATTTCGTCTTCATCTGATCCATAAAGTATTATATCTTGTATTTTTTTTGGTAGCTGTTTCCATTTGGTATCCAAAGAAAATTTATAATGTTTAGCTATAGAAGCCAAAGTTTGAGCATAATATAGAGATGTAGATTTAGACCATGGCTCAACAACACCATCAGCTAAACTTTTATTTTTATCTGTTATTACTAAATTAGGATCTACATTTAGATTGTGACCAATACCCTCACATTCTTCACAAGCTCCATATGGACTATTAAATGAAAAAAGCCTAGGCTCTATTTCTTCAATTGTAAATCCACTTTCAGGGCAAGAGAATTTAGATGAAAAAGTTACACTTTCAGTTTTTCTAAACTTTTTTGGAATCGTTTCGTCTTCATATTCAGTAATTAATAATCCATTAGAAAGATTGAGAGCGGTTTCAATACTATCAGCTAATCTATTACCTAAGTTTGAATTTAAAATAATTCTATCTACAACAATTGAGATATCATGTTTTATCTTTTTATTTAGGTTAGGAAAATCGTTAATATCATAATATTTTCCATCAACTTTAACTTTTTGAAAGCCTCTTTTTTTATAATTTGATATTTCCTTTTTATATTCTCCTTTTCTACCTCTAACTATTGGAGCTAATAGATAAATAGTACAATTTTTTTTTAATTCTTTTACTTTATCGACCATTTCACTTACTGACTGTGAAACAATTGGTTTCCCTGTAAAAGGTGAATATGGTATTCCAACTCTAGCAAATAAAACTCTCATATAATCATAGATTTCAGTAACTGTTGCAACCGTCGATCTTGGATTTTTTGGTGCATTTTTTTGCTCTATAGATATTGCTGGGCTTAAACCTTCAATCATGTCAACATTAGGTTTTTTCATTTTATCTAAAAACTGCCTTGCGTAAGCAGAGAGACTTTCAACATACCTTCTCTGTCCTTCAGCGTAGATAGTATCAAAAGCTAACGAAGATTTTCCAGATCCTGAAAGTCCTGTAATAACAACTAATTTCTCTTTTGGTATTTCTAGAGAAATGTTTTTTAAGTTGTGTTCTTTAGCGCCTTTTATAACGATTTTTTTCAACATATTTTTATACCCAAAAAATAATGAGCTTATATTTATTATACAATTATGATATAAATCAAATAACAATAAAATTATAAATCACAATTTAACTCATAAATTATTATGGCAGGAAGTTTAAATAAAGTACAATTAATAGGTAGATTAGGCGCAGATCCTGAAATTAAGCAAATGGTTAATGGAAAAAGTGTCGCAAGACTTAGTATTGCAACTAGTCAGTCCTGGAAAGACAAATCTACAGGTGAAAGAAAAGAAAAAACTGAGTGGCATAGAATAGTCATTTTTAATGAAGGACTAGTTAGTGTTGTTCAACAATATTTGAAAAAAGGCGCTAATGTTTATGTCGAAGGTCAACTGTCAACCAGAAAATGGAAAGACGAGTCTTCTGGCCAAGACAAATATTCTACAGAAATAGTTCTTCAAGGTTATAATTCAAGTTTAACTATGCTTGATAGCAGAAATAAAAATGAAAGTTCGAAATTAGTTAACGAAAGTAAAAGTTCGTTACCAAATGATAATATAGATCAAGATAGCAAAGATCTTGATGATGAAATTCCATTTTAAAATTTATGGAAAAATCAACTATACAATCCAAAGATTCATTTAAACCTATTTTTGTGCAAGATGAGATGAGCTCATCATACTTATCCTATGCGATGAGTGTTATTGTTAGTAGGGCGTTACCAGATGTAAGAGATGGCTTAAAGCCAGTACATAGGAGAATAATTTATGCAATGTATAAAGGGGGCTATGATTGGACAAAATCATTTAGAAAATCAGCTAGAATAGTTGGAGATGTAATTGGTAAATATCATCCTCATGGAGATCAGTCTGTTTATGATGCTTTAGTTAGATTAGTACAAGATTTTTCTATGAGCCTTCCATTAATTGATGGCCAAGGAAACTTCGGATCAATAGATGGAGACCCTCCTGCCGCAATGCGTTATACGGAAACGAAACTTGGAAAAGTTACACTTCATTTAACTGAAGATTTAGAAAAAAACACTGTTTCTTATAGAAATAATTATGATGAAACAGAAAAGGAGCCTACCGTATTACCATCACAATTTCCAAATTTATTAGTTAATGGAGCGGGAGGTATTGCCGTAGGTATGGCAACTAGTATACCGCCACATAATCTTGGCGAAATAATTGATGCCACTAAAGCTCTCATAGAAGATAAAGACATAACAATAAAACAATTAATGAAACATGTTCCGGGTCCTGATTTTCCTACTGGAGGATTAATTATTGGTAAAGATATTATAAAACAAGGATATAACAAAGGTAGAGGATCTTTTAAAATTAGAGGAGAATTTGAAGTTGAGCAGAAAAAGAATGGGAGAGAATTTTTAGTAATTAAATCAATCCCATACCAAATTAATAAATCAATACTAAATGAAAAAATAGCTCAGTTAGCTAGAGATAAAAAAATTGATGGAATTAGAGATATTAGAGATGAATCAAACAGAGAAGGTATAAGAGTTGTAATTGAACTTAGAAGAGGAGTCGAACCAGAAACTGTTAAAAGACAACTTTATAAACTTACAAGCATAGAGAGTTCTTTTGGCTTTAATACACTTGCAATCGTTGATGACAAACCAAAAATTTTGAATTTAAAAGAGTTCCTTTCAGAATTTGTTAAATTCAGAGAAACTACTATTACTAAGAGAATAAGGTATGATTTAAAAAAAGCAGAGGAAAGAGCGCATATCTTAATTGGAATAGCAACTGCAGTCGAAAATATAGATGAAATCATAAAGATAATAAAAAAATCTAAAGATACAAGTACAGCAAAAAAAAATTTACTTTTAAAAAAATGGAAAATTAAAAAAAGTATTAAATTAATAAGCTTAATAGAAAAAAAGAAAAATATTTCATCTTATTCGTTATCAGAAAATCAAGTTAATTCTATACTAGATTTAAAACTCCAAAAACTTACAGCTTATGGAATAAATGAAATAGAAACTGAAATCAATAAACTTTCAGAAATGATTTTTGCTTTTAATAAAATTCTAAATTCAAAAAAAGAACTTTATAAAATGATGATATCTGAATTATTAGATATTAAATCTAAGTTTTCTGTGCCTAGAAGAACAAAAATTATTGATGCTGTATTGAATTATAATATAGAAGAAACTATTCAGAAAGAATCCGTTGTAATAAATATTACAAAACAAGGTTATATTAAAAGAAGTTCACTAACGTCCTTAAAAGCTCAAAAAAGAGGTGGGAAAGGGAAGTCCGGCATTACTACTAGAGATGAAGACTTTGTGGTACAGATTTTTACAGCTAACACTCATACTCCAGTATTGTTTTTTTCTACTCAAGGACTCGTTTATAAAATTAAGGCATATAAAATTCCTGAAGGAACAGCTTCTTCAAAAGGAAAGTCGATATTTAATCTATTACCTTTAAAGAGTCACCATTCAATAAGCTCAATAATGCCTCTTCCTGAAGATGAAAATGAGTGGAAAAAATTATTAGTCATTTTTGTAACTGCTAATGGAAATGTTAGAAAAAATACTCTTGAAGATTTTATAAATATTAATGCTAATGGTAAAATTGCTATGAAATTAGCAGAAGATGACAAAATTGTTGGAGTTAAAATATGCAAAGATGATCAAGATATAATGTTAAGCACTAAAGAAGGTAAGTGTATTAGATTTATGTCAAAAAAACTTAGGTTATTTAAAGGAAGATCTTCAAAAGGCATTAGAGGAATAAAACTTAAAGAGTCTGATAAAGTAATATCATTATCTATATTAGATAATCCTAAAATTGATAAAAAAATTATTAAAAAAGATAAAAAGATTAAAGAAGCAATGGATAAATTTATTTTATCAGTTACTGAAAATGGTTATGGCAAAAGATCCTCTTATCAAGACTATAGGGTTACTAATAGGGGAGGAAAAGGTATTATAGGAATAATTAATTCCCCAAGAAACGGAAATGTTGCATCATCCTTGGTAGTGGATGAAAATGATGAAATTATATTATCTACAGGAAAAGGGAGTATAATGAGATGTGCTGTAAAAGAGATTAGAGTTGCAGGTAGAAATACTCAGGGTGTAAGAATAAAGAAATTATCTGGTGATGAGAAGGTAGTTTCAGTTATAAAAATAGAGAGCAATATAGAATAATTATGAGAACAGGAATATATCCAGGCACATTTGATCCAATTACTTATGGCCATATCGAAGTTATAAAAAAATCATTAAAAATAGTTGATAGATTGGTAGTAGCTACTACTGACAATATACAAAAAAATTATTTTTTTACTATTGATGAAAGAATTTCGATAATTAAAAATTCATTATTTAAAGACTTAAAATTAAACAATAAAAAAATAGTAGTTATACCTTTTGATATTTTAACAGTTAATCTATGTAAAAAATATAAAGCTTCAATTATAATAAGAGGATTAAGAGCTGTTTCTGACTTTGAATATGAATTTCAACTTGCAGGCATGAATAAAAAGCTTGATAAAAAAATAGAAACAATTTTTTTAATGTCAGACCTTGAAAATCAAATTATTTCATCAAATTTTGTTAAAGAAATTGGAAAGTTAGATGGAAATATTAGTAAATTTATAACTAAGTCGGCTATTAGGGCATTTAAAAAGAAAGTTAATGAATAGAATATTTTTTTTATTTGTAATATTAATAGTTTTATCATTTAACAACTTATATGGGAAGGAAAACAAAATGATACTAAAATTAAAAGATGGTGATGTAGAAATAGAATTATATTCTGATATAGCACCAAATCATGTAAAAAGATTTAAAAAATTGGCTGATGAAGGAATGTATGATGGCGTTGTATTCCATAGAGTTATAGATGGTTTTATGGCTCAGACTGGAGATGTAAAATTTGGAAACTCAAACTCTCCTAACTTTAATTTGAAACTTGCAGGAACTGGTGGCTCAGATCTTCCAGACTTAAAATCTGAATTTTCTAATATGGCTCATACAAGAGGAGTTTTATCTGCAGCTAGATCCGCAGATCCAAATAGTGCTAATAGCCAATTTTTTATTTGTTTTGATTCTACCCCTCATCTTGACAGACAGTATTCAGCATTTGGTAAAGTTGTAAAAGGAATGGAATTTGTGGATATGATTAAAAGAGGAGATCCACAATCTGGTTCTGTTGAAAATCCGGACAAAATTATTAGCCTTAGATCAAAAAAATAAGGTTAATGAAATTAAAAAACTTTTCTTTTGAGTTAATCGCTCAATCAGAAAATTCAAGATTAGGTAAATTAAATACCCCAAAAGGATACATAGACACTCCTACATTCATGCCCGTTGGAACTTTAGGAACGGTAAAAGGTGTTTATGTTGACGATTTAATTAAAACGGAAACCCAAATTATTTTAGCTAATACCTATCACTTAATGATCAGACCAGGTATTGAAGTTTTAAAAAAATTTAATGGTTTACATAAATTTATGAATTGGACCAAACCTATATTAACTGATTCAGGAGGATTTCAAATCATGTCACTTTCTAAATATAATAAAATTGATAAAGATGTGGGAGCAATTTTTTCATCTCATTTAGATGGAAAAAAAATTATTTTAAGTCCCGAAAAAAGCATACAAGTTCAAAAAGATATAAACTCTGATATTTTGATGGTTTTAGATGAGTGTCCAACTTTAACTAATGATAAGAAAAAATTAATAGATTCAATAAACGTCTCTACTTCATGGGCTAAGAGATGCAAAATTGAATTTGGAAAAAATAAAAAAAAAGCACTTTTTGGTATTATTCAGGGAGGCTTATATAAAGACTTAAGAGTTAAAAGTTTAGAAGATCTTTTACTTATAGATTTTGATGGTTATGCTATTGGTGGATTGGCTGTAGGAGAAAATCAGCGCCAAATGTTTGAAGTTTTAAAGAATTTAGTTCCTTTAATGCCTAAAGAAAAACCAAGATATTTAATGGGTGTTGGAACACCCTCAGATATACTAGGCGCTATTAAACATGGAGTTGATATGTTTGATTGTGTAATGCCAACTAGGTCAGGTAGAACTGGCCTCGCTTTCACATGGGAAGGTAAATTAAATTTGAGAAATTCTAAATTTAAACTTGATAATACACCTATTGATTCAAAGTCCGAAATTAGAGATTTGAACTTTTACTCCAAAAGTTATCTACATCATCTTATCAAAAGTAATGAACTATTGGCATCTATGATTATTTCATTACATAATATTAATTTTTATCAACAATTTATGATAGAAACCCGTAAACAGATTAAAAAAGGTACATTTAATAAATTTTATAACAAATACATCGATGTTTTTTGATATTATAAAATAATATTTGAAATTTGTATTTTTTATATATAAAACAAATTTCTTTTGGGGCCCTTAGCTCAGTTGGTAGAGCACCTCCCTTTTAAGGAGGGTGTCGATGGTTCGAGTCCATCAGGGCTCACCATAATATATGCAAAATATATCAAATTTTTACAAAGGTAAGAAAGTTCTAGTCACTGGAGCAACTGGTTTTAAGGGCTCATGGTTATGTGCTTGGCTTTTAAAACTTGGAGCTAAAGTTTATGGCTTAGGATTTTATCCTAATGAAAATAGGAAACTTTTTTATAGTTTGTCATTAGATCAAAAGATTAAACTTAAGTTATTTGATATTAGAGATATTACAAAATTAAAGAAATTTATTAATAAATCTAAACCGTCAATTATTTTTCACTTAGCTGCACAATCTTTAGTATTAAATTCTTATAAAGAACCTTTTTTAACATTTGATGTTAATACTAGAGGTACATTAAATATTCTTGAGTGTTCCAGAAAATATAAATTTGTTAAATCTATTATCCTGGTAACATCAGATAAATGTTATAAAAATGTTGGTAAAATCAAAAGATATAAAGAGGATGATTATCTAGGTGGCACAGATCCTTACAGCGCCTCGAAAGCTTCTACTGAAATATTGATAAAGTCCTATAGAGAAAATTTTTTTAATAAAAAGATTAATCAAGGAATTTCTTCTGCTAGGGCTGGCAATGTTATAGGAGGGGGAGATTGGGCTTCAAATAGACTTATACCTGATTGTATTAAATTTATTAAAAAAAATACTAGTATAAAATTAAGAAACCCTAAATCTAATAGACCTTGGCAATTTATACTTGAGTCATTAAGCGGATACTTAATACTTGGAAAAAAACAGTTTTTAAATCCAAAAAAATATTCAAGCGAGTGGAACTTTGGACCTGACGTAAGATCAATTGCTACAGTTAAAGATATAGTTAATCAAGTTATAAAATTTTGGGGCAAAGGTTCAATTAAAATATTAAAAAAACAAAAACTTAAGGAACAAATAAATCTTCAACTTGATATAAAAAAAGCGAAAAATATTTTAAAATGGAGACCAACTTATAATTTAAAAACTAGCCTATATTTGACCTTAGACTGGTATTATAAAGTTTTAAAAAATAAATCGAACCCTTTATATATCACTAACAAACAAATAGAAATGTATATGAAAAAAAGTAAGTTAAAATAAATTTTAACTCTTTTAAGTTTTAATAGGAGGGTATTCAACTATAACTTCATCAATCCATTGTTTTAAGTTTGTAATACGTGTTTTACTAGATGGATGGGTACTTAAAAATTGCGGCGGTTCTTTTCCTTTATTTGCTTCTGACATTCTCTCCCAAAGTCCAATTGACTCTTTAATATTAAATCCAGCTAGTGATGCAAATATTAAACCGAGATAATCAGCTTCAGTTTCTTGTTTTCTACCAAAAGGATTCATTATTCCCAATCTAAGTACATCCATACCTGTTGCTCTACCAATCGTGTTTCTTGTTTGTGAAACTTTTCCCCCAGTTAAAACATCTGCTATTTGTGTAGTTACATTTACTGCCATTGCTCGGCTCATTCTTTCAACTGAATGTTTTGCTACTGCGTGAGCTATTTCGTGTCCCATTATAGCAGCTAGCGCATGTGTATTTTTTGTAATTTTTAATATTCCAGTATATACAGCAATTTTTCCACCAGGCATACACCAAGCATTTTTTATTTTATCATTATCTACTAAAATATAGTCCCACTCAAAATCTTTAGTTGGATCTTCTTTGTTTTGACTTAAAAAAAAAGCTGAAACAGAATATTCAATTTTTTTACCTATATTTATAATTTCATTTAATTGAGATCCATTGGTTAAAAGTTTTGTTTTGCTTCTAAATTTTTCATATGCAGCGCTAGCCTGTCTGTTAATCATGCTTTCAGGATATAAAGCCAGTTGTTTTCTATCAGTTATTGGAACCGTTGCACATGAAGGTAATAATAGACTACAACATCCACAACTAAATATTTCAAGAAATTTTCTTCTATTTATGATATGTTTCATATTTAAGATTCATGATAATAAATAATATTATACATTCTATCAATAACTAATGACTAAAAATAAAGTAAAAAAATCATTATTAACTAGATTTAGAAATTATTTTATTACTGGTGCAGTGGTTCTTATACCTTTTGCCATTACAATCTATTTAACTCTATTTTTAATAAAAATTTCAACAAAGTTGTTACCTAAGGAATTAAGCCCTAATCACTACTTGCCATTTGATATTCCAGGTGTTGAAATTTTGATATCAGTATTTATTATCACTTTTATTGGCTGGATTTCATTATCTTTTTTGGGAAAAAAGTTCATAGAAATGTTAAATAAAATCCTTCAACGAATTCCGATACTTAGAACTATATACTCAGCTATTGGTCAAATGACAGAAAGCCTTACTTCCTCGGACAATAAAAAGAAAAGTGTAGTTTTAATAGAGTATCCTAGAAAAGGAGTTTGGGCTGTTGGATTTGCCACAAAAGAAAATAAGGGAATTATAAGCAAAAAAACAAATGAAGAATTAATTAATATTTTTGTTCCAACTACTCCAAATCCTACTAGTGGTTTTTTGTTAATGTTACCAAAAAAAGATGTAATTTTCTTAGACATCTCATTTGAACAAGCTTCGAAATTTATTGTTTCTGCTGGAACTTCTGACCCATCCTAACCATTTTCATTTTTACTTACTACCTCAGCTTTATCAAACAATTTTAGCAAAAAATTATATTTATTAATATCTATTTTGTTATTCTTAAATTTTATTATATTTTCTTCACACAATTTGAATAGATCTTCATGATGCACAGGATCAGCTAATTTAAAATATTTGATACCACTTTGTTCAAAACCCATAATATCTCCATGTCCTCTTAATTTCATATCTTTTTCAGATATTTCAAAGCCATCATTAGTTGATTTTAAAATCTTTAATCTTTGGACTGCTTTTTGACTTAGTTTACCTTTGAATAACAAAATACATATTCCCTGTTTATCACCTCTACCAACTCTGCCACGAAGCTGATGTAATTGAGCTAATCCAAATTTATTTGCATTTTCAATAACTATAGTATTAGCATTTGGAAAATCTATTCCTACCTCAATAACTGTTGTTGAAACTAATATATCAATTTTTTTATTTAAAAAATCATTTAAAATTTTATCTTTTTCTTCTTTATCCAGTGAACCATGAATTAAGCCAACCTTTTTTGGAAATTTTTTTTTAATATAATCGAATCTTTTTGTTGCAGAAGAATAATTTAATATTTTTGACTCGTCTATTAATGGACAAACCCAAAATATTTGATTTTTATCTTTTATTTGATTTTGAATAAAGGGCCATAATTCGCTAATTTTTTCCTCAGGTTTGCTTAGTGTAATTATATTTTTTCTTTTCTTTGGCTTTTCAGTAATTTTTGAAATATCCATATCTCCATAAATTGTTAACATCATTGTTCGAGGAATAGGTGTGGCCGACATTAGTAAGACATCACATTCGTTTCCTCCTTTTTCTGCTAAAGCTATTCTTTGTTTAACACCGAACTTATGTTGTTCATCTACAATGATTAATCCCAGTTTATAAAATTCAATTTTTTTTTGAAATAAAGAGTGAGTACCTATTATTAGATTAATTTTATTAGACTTAAGATTTTTAATGATTTCCTTTTTATCTTTATTTTCAGTTTTCCCAACAACAAAAGCAACATTAACATTACTTTTTTTAAAAATTTTTTTTGCTAACTCGTAATGTTGCTTGGCTAATATTTCAGTTGGAGCCATTAGAGCACATTGATAATTTGACTCGATCACATTTGCAGCTGTCAATAGTGAAACTATTGTTTTTCCAGAACCAACATCTCCTTGAATAACTCTGAACATTCTTGTTTCGGAAAGTAAATCTTTTTGTATTTCATTAATAACTCTATTTTGACTCTCAGTAAGATTAAAATCTAGTGAATTAATTATCTTATTTGAGATTTTATTATTAAAAATTTTTGATTTTTTTTTAATAGTTCTAATTTTTTTTCTATTTTCTAAAAGTACCAATAAATGAGAAAAGATCTCATCATATGCTAATCTTCTGTAAAAAGTTGAGCTAATACGATCGTTTATATCTTTTTGATGTAATTCAATTACAGAGCTTTTCCAGTCTAAAAAATTCATTTTTTTAATAAAGGTAGGGTCATGCCATTCTTTAATTTCAGGCAAGTTCATAAGTACTTTTTCAATTATTTTCCTGTAGGATTTTTCGGTTATGCCATCCGTTAAAGAATATTTTGGTATTATTTTCTTAACAAAATTAATATTTTTTACATTTGTTATATAATCTGGATTTACAATTTGATATTTGTTTTTAAAAAAACCTATTTTACCGCTTACAGCAACCCATTGATTAATAGGTAATATTTTTCTTATATATCCTTCTCGTGAATTAAAAAAAATTAAGTCAATCATTCCCTTATCATCTTCACATAAAACTTTATTAGGTAAGTTTTTAATTCTTGGAAAATTATATTTTTTTACCTTTATTTTGATTGTAATAATTTTTCCAATTTCTAACTTGTCCAATTTTACAGACTCACTTCTGTCTGTGTAGGAATAAGGAATATTCCATAATAAATCGTTTACCTTTTCAATGTTTTTACGCTTCAAATAAGTTGATATTTTTTTCCCAATACCCTCAATTAAAGAAATGTTTTGAAATAAATAATTATTTTTTTTAGTAATACTCATTATTTGATATATAATATATTTTCTTCATGAATGAATTAGAAAATTTAAAAAAAAAAATTTTATACAGATCTTCTTATAGAGGAACAAAAGAGATGGATATTTTGCTAAGTTCCTTTGTTAAATTTTATATAAATAAGTTAACAAAGTTGGAACTCAAAAATTTGAACAATCTACTAGAAAAAGAAGACGAAGTTATTTACAACTTTTACTATAATAGAAAAACTGATGTTCTCAAGGAAAACAATATAACTATACTTTTAAAAAAGTTTAAAATTTAGATAATGGCGGAGAGGGTGGGATTCGAACCCACGAACGAGTTGCCCCGTTGCTGGTTTTCAAGACCAGTGCTTTCAACCGCTCAGCCACCTCTCCAGTGCAATGCTTTATATGTGTAAACTGTTTTTTCTTCAATACTAGTTTAAATAATACTTTTATGATATTCAGAAAAATGCCTAAAATCTTTAAAATATTAATTCTTATTATCTTAATTTCACTGCATAACAAAATTCTATTTGCAAGTAACGCTGAATTTAAGGTGTGGCTTAAAGATTTCAAAATTTTAGCCTTAGCAGAAGGAATTTCAGAAAAAACAATCCATTTAACTTTAGATAATTCAAAATTTTTAGCAAAAGTTATTGAATACGATAGATATCAGCCAGAATTTTATGAGAACACTTTTACTTATATAACTAAAAGAGTAACAAAATTAAAAATTCAACAAGGAAAGTCATTATACAAAAAAGAAAAAAAATTAATTAATAGTGTTGAAAAAGAATACAAAGTGGAGAAAGAACTACTTTTAGCTTTAATGGGTATAGAAACTAATTTTGGAAAATACTTAGGTAAAATGGATATCATTTCATCTTTAGCAACTTTAAGTTTTGATAAAAGAAGAAGTAAATTCTTTTCTAAAGAACTATTAACTTTATTAAAACTAGTAGATTTAAATATTATTGACCATAAGATTTTATATGGATCTTGGGCAGGAGCTTTTGGAAATTTTCAGTTTATGCCATCAACTATAAAAAGATATGCAGTAGATTATAATAGAGATTCAGTTATTGAACTAAAAAAAATTGAGGATTCCTTTGCTTCTGCAGCTAATTATATAAATAAAATTGGGTGGAAAAAAAATGAACCTTGTTTTTATAAAGTTGTTTTAAAAGAGCAAATACCAAAAAAATATTTAAATACTTCAGCAAAAAAAATTAAAAACAAAAAAAAATTTAAATTTTTTAAAAAATATATAAAAAATCCTGAAAAATACTTAATAGATGATAATACTTTAATAGGAGTTATAACTCCAGATAAAGATATTATTCCTGGATCAGATAAATTGAACCCCGCATATATTGTTTTTGAAAATTACGAAAAAATACTTAAATGGAATAGATCATTAAGATTTGCTTTAGCGGTTTGTACTTTAAAAGGAAAATTCAAAGATGAAATTTAAGATCATCATACTTTTATTTTTTTTTACATCGTGTGCTGCTCACATGAGTCAAAAAAATATTAAAACCTTTTATAACTCTAAAGGTTTTGCATACATTTATGCTGACGAAGATAGAGTTAATAAAATTACATCCAAAAAATTTGATAATGAAAAATTATCTATAGGACATCATAGTTTGAGGCCGGGTACAACAGTCCAACTTATAAATCCCGAAAATAATCTATCTTTGACAGGAAAAGTACTTAAAAGAACAAAATATCCAAACTTCTATAAGATTTTAATTACAAAAGCCGTATCAGATAAATTGGAATTAAATTTAGAAGCTCCTTTTGTTGAAATAAGTGAAGTTAAAAAAAATAAATCTTTTGTTGCAAAGAAAGCTGAAATTTACTCTGAAGAAAAAAATGTAAGCAATAAAGCTCCAGTTGCCAGTGTTAAAATAAACAATATTTCAAAAGTTAAAAAAGATATAATTTCTAAAAATACAAAAGTTAAAAAATTTTCAATGATTGTTGCTGAATTCTATTCTCTGCAAACAGCAAATTTATTAAAAAAGAGACTTATCAAAGAATTGACAGATTTTAATGGCAAGATGTTAAAAATTCAAAAAAGGGGAAAAAATAGATTTGAACTTATTTCTGGACCATATAAAGCTATTAATTCACTTAAAAATGATTACATTACTTTATATAATTATGGATTTGAAGATTTAGATATTAAGATAAGTAGATGAGAAAAATAATTAAAATAGTTCTTATATTTTTTATTAGCTTGCAGTTTAAGCTAAATGCAGCACCTAATATTGAGGTTAGAACTGCAATACTCATGGACTATGATTCAGGAAAAATTATTTATGAATTAAATCCCGACATGGAAATTTATCCAGCTTCCATGACAAAAATAATGACTACTATAATTGCATTCGAATTACTTAATGAAGATGAAATCTCTTTAGATGACACATCAATAGTTTCTGAAAGAGCTTGGCACATGTCTCAAAAAGGATATTCATCAATGTTTATAATGGTTAATGATGAAGTAACTATAGAAGAACTATTAAGAGGTATAATAGTTGTTTCTGGAAATGACGCTTGTGTAGCTTTAGCAGAAGCTATTGCTGGAACCGAAGAAAATTTTGTTGAAATGATGAATGAAAAAGCAGGTGAAATAGGTATGACCAATACAAACTTTGGAAATTCATCTGGTATTCAACACTTGGACAACTATTCAACAGTTAAAGATATTGCATTAATGTCTCAATATTTAATTAAAAACTTTCCAGAGTTATATAAAATATATAAGGAAAAAGAGTTTACTTGGTATAGAACTGGTGGAGATCCAATCACTCAAGGAAATAGAAATGGCTTACTTTATAGAAATATTGGAGCAGATGGTATTAAAACAGGATATCTAAATGCAGAAAAATATTCATTAGCAAGTACAATCAAAAAAGGAAATAGAAGATTAATATCCGTTGGAAGTGGTTTTGAAACAAAAAATAAAAGAACAAAAGAATCTATTAAATTACTTAGTTGGGGTTTTAGAAATACTGAAACTTATAAAATTTCTATAAAAGAAGAAACTTTCTTTGATATAAAAACATGGTTAGGAAAAAAAGAAACATTAAAGGCTTTTAGCAAAGAAGACTTGTTTGTTACAGTTCCCAAAAAAGATATTAAAAAAGTTAAAGTTTTTTTAGAATATACGGGACCTATTAAAGCACCTATTTTAAAGAATGAAGAAGTTGCTAAATTAAGAGTTGTTAATGATAAAGAAGTAATAAAAGAGGTTTCATTATATTCAGCTGAGGATATAGAAAAAATAAATTTTTTTAAAAGTGTTTTTACATCTCTAAATTATATGATTTGGGGAGATGTTTAAAAAAAAGTCTTTATTTATAGTTTTTGAAGGAATAGAAGGTTCAGGAAAATCCTATCAAAGTAAGAAATTATTTAAAAAAATAAGTAAAATTGGCCTTTCTTCAATATTAACTAGAGAGCCAGGAGGTACAAAAAGTGCTGAAAAAATTAGAAATTTAATCCTTCAAGATTATTTTTATTCAGATTCAAAAGAAAAATTTTTTAAAAATACTGACACTCTACTATATCTAGCTTCACGTAATGAGCATATAGAAAATAAAATTAAACCTGCATTATTAAAAAAAAAGATTGTAATTTGCGATCGATTCATTGATTCTACAACTGCCTATCAAGTCTATGGAAAGGGTGTCAATAAAAAATTAGTAGACTCTGTACACAAACATATTCTTAAAGGTGTAAAACCTGACTTAACATTTATTTTAAAAGTTCAAATTTCAAAAGCATTAATGAGACTAAAAAAAAGAGTAAAGAAAAATAGATACGATAAGTTTTCTAAGAATTTTTATATCCAAGCGCAGAAAGCATTTATTGCTATTGCTAAAAAAAATAAAAAAACACATGTAATCTTAGACTCTTCCTTTGATAATTCCATTATTGAAAAAAGGATTTTTGACATTGTTTTAAAAAAAATTAAGAGATAATTTAATGTTAAATAAAGATATAAATGATCCATTTTTTTCAACAAAACTAATTGGTCTAGATAATTATTTTGATGAATTAATAAATCTTTATAAATCTAAAAATTTTCCCAAAGCATTATTGCTTTCTGGTCAAAAGGGTCTTGGTAAATTTACTTTAATTAACCACTTTTTAAATTATATTTTTGCAAAATCTAACTATAACTATGATAAAAAAGAAATAGACATAGAATCTTCAATTTACAAAAAAACTTTATCAAATTCATTTCAAAATATTTTGTATTTAAAAAACGATGGTATCAATAGATTAAAGATTAATGATATTAGAAGTTTAAAATCCTTACTTTTAAAAACTAATATTGATGAAGGGCCAAGATTTATTATTTTAGACGATGTAGAAAATATAAATTTAAATTCATCTAACGCATTACTTAAGATTATAGAAGAACCCTCTATTAATAACTTCTTTATACTAATTGATAATAAGCAAGAAGACTTGATACAAACGATTGCTTCCAGATGTATTAAAATGAGAATCTTTATTAAAAATTCAAATAGAAAAAAAATTATAAGTTATTTGAATGAAAAAAATAAATTAAAAAATGTTTTATATTACGAAAATACAAATTTATCTCCTGGTTTGTATCTAAGATATAATCTTATTTGTATTGAAAATGATATTTCTGACAATGATAATTTTCACTCAAAAATAGATAAATTACTCAAGTTGTATAAAAAGAATAAAGATAAAATATTTATATCACTTTTAATTTTCATTATAGATAATTATTTTTATAAATTATCAATAAATAGTAATACATATTTTGCCATAAACAAAAAAAAGATTGAGACAATTAATTGTATAAAAAATTTTGTTAAGTATAATTTAAGTTTAGCATCAGTACAAAACTCAATTGAATCGTATTTATAAAATGGAAAAAAAATATTTTTATATAACTACTCCAATTTATTACCCCTCTGGCAAACCACATATGGGTCATGCTTACTCAAGTATCATAGCCGATATTTTTGCTAGATTTAAACGATTAGAAATGAATGAAGTATTTTATCTGACTGGTACCGATGAACATGGATTAAAAATACAGAGAGAAGCTGAAAAAAACAATAAGGATCCTAAAGTTTTTTGTGATGAGATTTCAAGACAATTTAAAGATCTAACAAAAATTCTAAACTTATCTAACAATGACTTTATACGTACTACTGAAAAAAGACATCACGAGTCAGTTAAAGAAATATGGAGTAGATTAGTTAAATCTGGAGATATTTATTTATCCAAATATAGTGGTTGGTATTCTATTTCAGATGAGGCTTATTATGATGATGATGAAATTATATCTAAAGATGGAAAAAAAGTATCCAAGTCTTCTGGGTCTTTAGTTGATTGGGTTGAAGAAGACTCTTACTTTTTTAAACTTTCTAAATGGCAAGATAAACTTTTGACTCATTACAAAGATAATCCTAATTTCATTAAACCATCCTCAAGAAATAATGAAGTTATTCAATTTGTTAAAAAAGGTCTAAAAGATTTATCTGTTAGCAGGACATCTTTTACTTGGGGAATCCCGGTGCCAGAAGATAATAAACATATTATTTATGTTTGGTTAGATGCATTAACGAATTATATAAGTGCCTTAAATTTCCCAAATACATCTGACAATCTTTATAAAAAATTCTGGCCCGCATCTATTCATATAATTGGTAAAGACATATTAAGATTTCACTCTATATATTGGCCAGCTTTTTTAATGGCAGCAAAAATTCCTTTGCCAAAAAGAGTTTATGGACACGGATGGATACTTTCAGATGAAAAAAAAATGTCTAAGTCATTAGGAAATATTTTAGATCCAATTGAAATAATAAATAAATATGGAATAGACCAATTACGATATTATCTTATTAAAGAAGTTTCTTTGGGGAATGATGGAAATGTATCTTTAGAAAACCTTAAAAATTGTATTAATAATGATCTCGCTAATAATTACGGTAATCTTTGCCAAAGAGTTTTTTCATTTATAGAAAAGAATTGCTTAAATAAAATACCTAAGCCTAAAGAATTAAGTAAAGATGATATTAAATTAACAAATACACTTAAAAATGACCTTAATTCTTTAATTAGTTATATTGATAATCAGGAGTTAAATTCATATTTAAAAAAAGAAATTAACTACTCCTTTGATGCAAATAAATATTTTAATGATTCTAAACCATGGGCATTAAAGAAGACTAACATAGATAGAATGAATACGATTCTATTCACAATTGTTGAGCAAATCAAAAATATAAGTATTCTTTTAAGTCCAATCATTCCAATTTCTACAAATAAAACATTAGATATTCTTAATGTACCTATTGAAAAGCGTAATCTTGATTGTATAAAAAGTAACAATATATTTAATTTTGATAAAGAACTAAAAAAACATGAAATATTATTTAAGAAAATAGAAAATGATAATTGATTCACATTGTCACTTAGATTACGAACCATTATCAAATCATCTTGATGAAGTAGTTGATAGAGCTAAAAAAAATGGAGTTAAATATTTTTTAACTATCTCAACTACCAACAAAAGCTTTTCAAAAATACTTGAAATAATAAAAAAATATCCATCAATATATGGGTCTTATGGAATTCACCCTCATGAAAGTGGTTTAAATATCAATATTAATTCTTCTTATATAGTAGAAAAAACTAAGCTAAGTAAAAAGATTATTGGGATTGGCGAGACTGGTTTAGATTTTTATTATAATCATTCACCGAAGGATAAACAAAAAAAATTATTTATTGAGCATATAAATGCTGCACAAGAAACTGGTTTACCTTTAATAGTTCATACAAGATCAGCAGAAAATGATACTTATGATATTTTGCATTCAGAATTAAAAAATAAAAAGTTTAAAGTATTAATTCATTGCTTTACAGGATCAAAGGGATTTGCAGAAAAATTATTAAATTTGAATTGTTATATTTCTGCAAGTGGAATAGTCACATTTAAAAATTCATCTGAATTAGCTAGTACGTTTAAACAAATTCCAAATGAAAAGATTTTAGTAGAAACTGATTCGCCATATTTATCACCAGATCCTTTAAGGGGAAGATCTAATGAGCCAAGCAATATAATACATACGGTTAAATTTTTATCTAATTTAAAAAAAATTAGTGAAAAAGAATTATCAGAAATAACTAGCAGAAATTTTTTTGATTTATTTGGAAACTTAAATTGAAAAATAAAGTTACAATACTTGGATGTGGAAGTTCACTCGGATCACCTTGGATAACTAATTATTGGGGGTCTTGTAATAAAAAGAATCCTAAAAATATAAGAACAAGATGTTCAGCTCATATATTATTTGAAGGCTTATCTATACTTATTGATACTTCTCCAGATATTAAACTTCAATTTAAGAAAAATAATATTAGGGACGTTCATGCAGTTTTATATACTCATGAGCATGCTGATCATACATCTGGAATTTTTGAACTAAGACCTTTTGTTTGGAAAAATAAAAAAAAAATTCCAATTTTTGCCTCTAAAAAAACAATTAATAGATTAAAAATAAGTCATACTTTTTGTTTTGTACCAAGACATGGTTATACACCGATTGTAAAAGCTAAAGAAATTAAAAATTCATTTAAAATATTCAAAGGTAGTAAATATATAAATTTTAAAGCATTCGAAGTTCAACATGGAATGATAAAATCAACAGCATATGTTTTTAATAAAATAGCATACATCAGTGACTGCAATTTCATTTCAAATAAGCATTTAAGATACTTAAAAGGATTAAATTATTTAATAATAGATTGTTTAAAGAAAAGAAAACATCCTTCACATTTTAACTTTCAGGAAGCAATTGAATTTTCAAAAAGAGTTGCTCCCAAAAAAACGATATTAACAAACCTGCATGTAGATCTTGACTACATTAAACTTAAAAAAGATCTTCCTAAAAATATTATTCCAGCGTTTGATGGCTTAAGGTTTAGGTTTTAAGTTCTTTTTCTATAAGATTAATAAATTTTTTTGAAGATGGTTTTGTTAAAGAACTGAAAGTTTCTGAAACTTTACCTTTTTTATTAACTATTATTTTATGGAAGTTCCATTTAGGTACTGCTCCAATTCCATAAGTATCTTTAGCCCATTGAAAAAAGGGATGAGCATCATTACCTATTATATTCATTTTTTCAGTAATTGGAAAATTTATACCAAAAGTAGTTTCACAAAAATTTTTAATCTCTTTGTTAGTACCAGGTTCTTGATTGAAATTATCCGAGGGAATACCAATTACTACAAGACCTCTATCTTTATATAAAGACCATATTTTTTGAAGACCTTCATATTGTTTAGTGAAACCACACCGACTAGCGACATTAACTATTAATAAAGTTTTATTTTTATAATTACTTAGTTCAATAACACCTCCATCTATCTTATTAAAAGAAAATTCATAGGCAAGTTTTTCATTGGCAGAAAGATTTTTTGATAAAAAAGAAAACATTAGAATTATTAATATATAAAACTTCTTCATTGTCTATTTTTTTTTGTTGATATTAATAATATAAAATATCCAAATAAAGTAGATAATAAAGATCCAGTTAAAACTCCAATTTTAACACCATCTATATAAATCAATGAATCTACAAAAGCTAAATTTCCAACAAAAAGACTCATCGTAAATCCAATACCTGTTAATATTGATACTCCATAAAAAGTTAACCAATTAGAGTTATTTGGCATTTCTGCATAACGAAGCTTTATAGATAAATATGAAAAAAGTAGTACTCCAATTTGTTTTCCAAAGAATAAACCTGCAACGATACCAAGAGGAACAGGGGCCAATAAAGAAGCAAATGTCAATCCTTCCAAAGAAACCCCAGCATTTGCAAAAGCAAAGATAGGCATAATTCCAAAAGCTACGTAAGGTGATAATATGTGCTCTAATTTTAAAAGAAGAGATTTTTTATGATTTTTTGTATTATGGGGAATAGTTAAAGCTAGCAGCACCCCTGCAATAGTTGCATGTATTCCTGATTGATGAGTAAAATCCCATAAAAATATTCCTACTATTAGGTAAGGTAAAAAATTATTAATTTTAAATTTATTTAAGGCAACTAAAATTATTACCGCAAACAACATTAAGATTAAATATTTAATTTCTATATTACCAGAATAGAAAAAGGCAATAATTACTATTGCTCCTAGATCATCTATAATAGCAAGAGCAGTTAAAAAAACTTTTAAAGAAATAGGAACTCTTTTTCCAAGTAAGGATAATACGCCTAAAGAAAAAGCT
>MDTG01126273.1_pt1 | contig 21270 bp, 43 predicted proteins | sample 811421 | NCBI WGS metagenome assembly MDTG01 (sample SAMN05326645, study PRJNA326480) | marine metagenome | isolation source: seawater | place: Pacific Ocean: South East | collected 2011 | reverse complement strand
TTATTTTGATTCTAGCATTTTTGGCTAATTCTACGTCTTCTTCAAGAAAGTACATTGGCTTGGTACAGATTGGTGTAAAAAAAGATGGGGCGTTGGCGTTTATACTCGCTGTCGGCTACACTTCAAAGGAGAGAGATTTGTAAACCGAGCAACCCCACCTTTTATTTATGTCTTTTCCCTTCTTTTTTGTTCTCTGTCTCGTATTTTCTTACAAGGACATTGAGTTAATTTTCTTATTCGATTTTCTCCACTTTTAAATCCACATCGTAATTCATTATTATGATCTAAACCTGCCATTGGGCATATCCTACGTATTATATCGCAGTATAAAAACATTGTAGCAACCTTTTGAACAAAAGTCTTCATTGTAATCAGGCTCAGCTTCTCCACAATCAATACCTAGCGTAGAGCCACACTCAATGCAATTTGAGGGTTTAGTATCTTTGAGTAATAATAACTTGTTAGAAACGTAAATTATAGCGTCTAACAACTCTTCTAGCGCCTCTTGTAGCCACTCTCTGCCATCATCTACAGGAAGCTCATCACCAAATTTTTTAAAACCTTGATTCAATCTTTCATTCACTAAATCTGATATACGTTTTGATTTTTGTTCAGGCATTATTCTTGGATCTAAATTTTAAATATGTTAAAAATGCAGATATACCACCAAATGAAAATATTGTATAAATCAATCCGTGTGGTTCACCGCATATTCCAAGTAAATGTTTTAAGTATTCAATCATCTCCCCATACCTCTTTCCATTTTGGAAATATTTTAAAAAACTTTTCATCTCGTTCTGCCATTGTCATTGTCTTTTTTTCAGGTGCTCGTTTTGGGCTGTTTAAAAATCTTAGTATTGCCTTGCGATAATTTACTCGCTTCCTACGTTCACTGCTTGACATTTTCTTTTTGTGATGTTTACTTATTGGCACTTTTACGTTTCTTTCGTTCTATTTGTTTTTTAGTTCTCCCAACTTGTTTTAGTTGAGCATTTAATTTAAGCCTTTTACGTTTTCTGTCTTTTGCTTTTTTATTTGGCATCAGCACCCTTCATTAAATTATATGTTATTAAATCAACAACTCCGTGTTCATTGCACTTAGGGCATTTTTTAGAATTGTTTGTAAGAATAGTTTTAAATCTGTAATCACATTCAGTGCAAATAACTTCTTGCTCTTGTGGTTTTTTAGCAGCTATATCAACTTGTTCTTCCATTTCCCACCTACATTGATTTAGCCAAGTTGACATATGCGGTATTAAATATGGTTCAAGCATTGCCCATTTTTTCTTTTGGCTTCTTACTGCTTTCATAATAACATCAAAACTTACACCGTTATCTAGTATTGATTGCAATGATTGACCCATTTTAAGTTTGTTAAACTTTCTGCCTTTAGGATATTCATTCCAAAATTCATCAAATTCTTTTGTAGCTTTTAAAACAATTTTCTTTTGAGGCTTTTGCTCTTTCAATGTTGGATAAGTGCTGTTCTTGCGTCTGTGTTGAAATGTTTGATATTTCTCAAAGTTTGGAAACTCAATAACAACGTCTTCTTCCCAATTAGCCAATCCTAGCTCTTTGAATTTATACAACGACTTTCTTATGCTATGGGTTGTGTATTCAGAATCTGCAGGTACGCAAACCATTTTTACCTCATAAACATTGCCACTAAATCTTCCGTATTCATCTAGGTTCACCAAAATACTTACCCACAACCACCTGTCTTTAACTGATAACTGATTAATTTTTTCATCTATACATATCTTGCTTGATACCATTCTACGAGTTCGCATCTCTTAGTGCCTGTAATTTTTCCTTAATTGATTTATAAACAACGTCATTTTCAAAGAATGTTTTTCTTTCAGTGTTATTTTTAGCAATGAATGCTATTCTTTCAAATCTTTTTTTGCCTAGCTTTGCAATATATCTTTGGTCTCGTTTGTACGGGTCTTGACCAATATTTAAATGGCACCTGCCACAAAGTGCCTCACAATTATCTTCGTGAAATCTAGTAGCATAAAATCTACGTCCCATATAATGTGAATTTTGCAACAATCCACTTCCCCTTGGGAACACCCTTTGACAATTTTGACAAGTCCAATTATCACGCTCTCTGATATATTCAGAAAACACCTTGTCTTGTTTTGTTCTTTTTATTGCCAAAGGGTTTCTTACAAACGGAAATGCCATTAAAATGGCAAATCCTCTTTTTCGTCTTTTGGTTGTTTCAATGGATCTACTATAACAAACTCAGCCATCATCTTAAAAAACATATCACGATACTTTGGAGCATCTTCAATGCTACGTTCCATTCCCATAACATATTTGACAGCTAAGTTCATTGCTTGACCTGCAATTATGTTTAATTGTTTTCTCCTATCTATTTCATCCCAATTAGGAGAGTTGTCAAGCTGTGCTTGTGGAGGGGTAGTTTGGTTCATTGGTACATCACCTTGCTTTACAGATATGTAGTCATCTTTTGTAACGTGCCAAGATGAAAACTTTCCACCTTCCATATATTTTGTGACAGATATTGTGTCACCTTTCTTTGCATCTACTGCTTTTATCATTCTGTGTAAGTCAGGTGATGCGTAACAATAATGTTCTACATCGTTGACTTTAACAGTGTATGTAAAATATACACCATCATCATTTTTGTTTTCAAACGGAGTATCATACATTAACGTAACTACGTCAGGTGTATTTGGTGTCCATTTGTGAGTTGGTAATTTTGCCATCTATTCTCCCTTTATTAGTTGTTTTTCAGGTGGTTGTAATCTCCTAAGTAATTGTTTTGCTTTAAGATTCTTCAGCCTATTGTGAGCTGAACCACCATTTTTTATTGCACCTTTTTTGTACAAACCTTCATAAAATTTAATCTGCGAACTCAATGATGAACAACTAAAGTTGCTTTCTTTGACCTTTTTAGCTCGTGCCATCTTCTAACTCCTCTTTTAATATTTTTAACAATGGAATGAACTTCCAAGTTACGTTAACAACAAAGTCAGGGTGCCAATCTTTCCTTCTTGGAATGTGATGAACTTCTGTGCAACTATTATCACCAACCAAATATTTACCATTTGGAACTTCCTTTGCAACTTGTTTTAAAAAATCAGGAATTGTGTCAGCGCATATATGGAGCTTTAAAGTGTCAATTCTAGATTCCAATTCAATCCATCCTTCGTAATACCAATTTTCATTGGATCTATTCTTTGTCATTTTATTGTCCAATGGTTTATTGGAACAACAAGTTTGTCTTCGCCTCTGAAGTTTTTAATGAATCCTCTGCCAAAGGCTTTGTGGTAATCAATGCTATATTCAAATGATTCAGTTACATATTTGAATGTTTGAATAACTAAGCCATCAATTTCTTTCAAATTGATTGTCCAAGCACCACCACACATTCTCAATTTGCCACTTTCTTTTTCTTTTTTTAAGTATGTGGCATTTGTTATTACACCTCTCATTTTACAACTCTCCTAACGGTTACACCTAGACCTGCAAAGCTCTTTGTTATTGCTATTATCTTTTTCTCCCATCTTGTGTTATCCATTCCCTCAGGCTTCACAATTGTTACTTTGACCAACTCTCCCTCATCTGAGATGTCGTATTGAACTGATTTTGGCTTGTCCCCATATGATTCATTCGATGAGGTCATATCGTCACTAGTGTATGGGGACAAACCGGTTTCTTCTAAATCTTTAAATTTCAAAGTCATTTAAAATATCCTTTATTCGTTGTTTCAAACCAAAAAGATTTTTACGATAATCGTCTATCGTATATTCAATGTTTTCAATATCTGCCATATCGTCAAATTGTTCAGTGTAAACTTGTAAATCACTGACTCTGCTTCTCAACTTTGTGTAAAGATTGGGTCGCTGTTTAGCAACCCAATCTCCAAGTGTTTCTTCACGTTTTTTTGTAAAATCACTCATTGTAATTTCCTCACTGCATCTCTCAACTTGCGTACCATCTCCTTTGTGTCTTTCAACTCTTTGCTTATTTCCAATGCATCGTGCCTCCACCCATCTCTGTCTTTTGCCATTGTTCTGCATTTATTATAAGCAAATACAATTACAACAATGAATATTAAATCTAGTCCATTGAACCCACTCATACCCACACCGCCTTGTCGGTTAATATTATTGCATTACCTGCAACAACATCCCACAATGGAACTTTCAATGATTGTTGCCAATGACTAGTTGCTTCATCGTTTATCAACCAATCGTTTTTCAACTTGCCATTTTCATCCATAAGAATTTGACTGCCATCATCACATTGAATCAATTGGACAGTACTGCAACCAATTAGATCATATGCTTTTTGCAATGATGGTGGTTCTAGTGACAAGTATACTGTTTTACAATTATTGCCATCATAGACAATTATATTGTTATTGTTTTCCAAACTCATTATTGACCTCTTTTGTTTTGATATTCACATCTACAAGAATCATCGCAAAATAACAACTCAGAATCATTTTTGAATTCTGAATCATCTGCGTCTATTCTTGACCAACCAAAATCAGTTTCTAGTTGGATTTTTAAAGAACTTGCATCACTTGTAGCTTCATCAGTGTAGTAGCCATTTTCACCGCTGTAATCTGTAAAAACGTAGGCAAGTTCCAATGCCTCAGTGGTTCCACATTCATCACACTCAAATATTGTTGTTGGTTCGTATTGCATTATCTGCCTCCAATCTGTTTTTGAGCACCTTGGCTAACACCTTTGTTAATGTTCATTGACTTAGCAAAATTACTACCTGCTTTTTGTCCGTGAGCATTAGAACCTGACATTCCACTCAAACCTGACGCTGTTCCCATATTCAGATTTTTATGCATCCACTCAGTCACTGCGTTACTTGGATCTGTTGTAATTAAAGCGTATTTTTCATCGCCAATCTCAGTTTTGAGATTTTTATGCATTTCATCAAACTTTGCATATAGCTCTTGCGAGAAGCCTCTGAAGAATGCAGGTATCCAACCTTTCATTTCATCTTTTTGACCAATTGCATAAAACTTAGAATACAATCTGCGATATTCTGAATCACTGTATTTAATAGCTGACCTTACAGCGTAGGCATAAACATAAGAGCAAACCTCTCTGTCTTTTTTACGACCTACAAACCAAATTGTATTTGTACCACTGCTTACAAGCATCCTACAATTATGGAAACGAGCAATGATTCCACCAACTCGTTCTTGCCAAGCAACCCTTTGGTTTTTGCTAGGGATTCCAAGTTCAAACATATCCAGCATTTCTCTAGCAATTGTGTCGTAACCATTTTCTTCATCAAATGTTTCAACTTCTGCAATATTCAAATTATGTCTAAGCATCAATTCATTTGCCTTAGCCATAAATGCTTGGGCTTCAGCCATTGAGCCAATTTCTTCAGCGCTCTTAGCCTTGTCCAAGATTTTTTGTAATTTAGATAGTGTTTTTTCTTTTGACATTTCAGACCTCCTTATATCAAAATTTTATTAAGAATTGAATGAACTATGTGACTTTGACCAACTTTTGCTCCAATATGCCAATTAGTAATATCGCTGACATATTTAGAATCAGAATTGAATCTTGGGTCACCATTGTAAGCTACACCATTTTTCCAATTGTATATTGTGAAATACACAATTTCTTCCACTCCATCAATTACAGCGGTAGCATTTATATACCACTCAGCGTCCACCTTATAACCGTCACCTTCCATTGGTTCACCAAATAAGTCAACCAACTTGTCATATTCACAATCAATCTCACCTTTGAAGCTTGTACCTTTTGCACAATCCTCAAACGCAAGACCATCGTTATGTGTTAAAATATCCATATTTGACCTCTCTTGTTTTAGATATTTATCATTAAAATTCATACAATGAATTTAAGGTTCTGAGTAGTCAAAAACTATGTTTATTTTCAAAAAAAGTGTGATTTTAGACTAAAAATGCTATATTCCCTTGACTTTTTGATTTTTACAAAAAGAGCAAAGCAATTACACCTTTATATATATGATTATTAAGTAAAGAGAAGTATATCTATTCGTTTCAATTAAAATCTTTTAAAAGCTATTCAGTCAAAGTGTAATTTGTTGAATAACGATTATATGAAACTTCAGATATATTTATTGGGTTGGATAAAACATAATAAATTGTATCTTCAAAAAAATACAAAAACTTATGTTCACTGGATGTACTCCATAATGATTCAAACTCGGATTTCAGACTGGAGCTGATGTTTGAATATTGTCTTGTTATTGATTTTGTAGGTTCTTTTGTTTTAAAAGCATATTCATTGCCCTTTAAACTTTCATTGATTGATAATTCAGGTTTAGATCCATAAGTTGAACCAATGTCAAAACGTACCTCAGGCTTAAATGTTTTCCCTATTAGCACCTCACCAATTTTGACATCGCTTGACATTCCTTCAATTTGAATTGCATAATATCTATATGTAAATTCATTAGTGTCAGATATTTGCCAAGCACTAGAACTTCCGTGCATTATATTTATAGCAGTGTAACCTGTACCTTGAGAGTTTGAGCCATAGATTGTTATTGGATTTGTCAAACTAGATTCAACGTATATTGCTCCAAAATCAACTGTTACTTGTGAGCCAAAATCAAAAACTACACAACCAATTGAATTTGTTGAGCCTTTGTATATTGTTGATATATTTATACCGCCATCGTAAAGAGCTGCTTCATTTACAACTCTACTTGTATCACTTGTAAAATTGCCACTAGATATAAACCCGACTAATTTGGTCGCATTACTCATATTGTATGTATCATAAAAGTATGTATCATTGGCTATTGATAATTGTATAGTCAATCCATCGCTTAATGAAATAGCGTCAGATTGTGTAAAAGTTTTAAACCATAAAGATACACTTACACTTAAACTTTCACTTGGGGTTAGTGAATCTGCATTAGATAATACGTGCCTCCAAACATCAGTGTTTAAACTTAAAGAGTCGTTTGTCGAAAGGCTATCTTGGGGTACTACATTTTGACGATATGTACTTACAGCTTTTGAAAATGATTCACTAGGACTTAGGCTCATACTAAACGACAAAACGTGTCGCCAAGTATCCACTGCCCTATTTAAAGATTCTGAATTGCTAAATGAATCTGATAAAGTTGATTCTTGTCTAAAAGTAGAAACAACTTTTGACAAAGATTCAGAGTTGCTGAACGAGTCAGTAAGTGTAGATTCTTTGCGAAATGTACTTACTGATTTTGAGAGCCCACTATCAGTGAGCGAGAGGGTATCGCTATGAGAATTTACATAAGCCCATATTGATATTGTTATTGATAAAGATTCGGAAGGTGTAAATGATTGACTTACACTTCTTGTTATTGTAGCCATTAACTAATAGTGATTGTCCAAGTTACTCTAGCAATATCAGCAGGGTCAAGAGTAAAGGCTGAAAAATCACCACTAGATGTAGCTGTGGCAAACGTAGTTGCAAAACTTTGATTTCCACCACCACTAGCGCTAAAAGAGTTTCCAATTAACATACTTGTTACAGATGCAGATGTACCTGCTTCACTGTTATTCCAAGTTCCTTCTGCTTGCCAAGTACAAGAATTGCCACCTCCATAAGTTGTGCTTTTATTGTCAGGTAATTTCATATCATAGTAATTGCTACCACTATCTTCGTAAGATATTGTGCTTTCACTAGAGCTAGGCGCAATAATAACAATTCCATCTAGACCTGTGCCAATAGCGTGTTCTGCTGTAAACCAACTTGAGCTTGTGTTTATATGAAAAGCAGATGCTCCACTTGATGATGCTAGGTGATTAACAAAAGCATTTTTTAAATCATCGTGTATAGCATTAGTAAAGTGTTGTTCATTTTTGGTTCTTCCTCTTTGGTCAAAAACTTGAAGCCTGACTTTACCGCTGATGTCTATATTAAATTTTGGTATAAGTATTTCCATTGTTTATCCTATTGTAATTGTCCAAGTTAGATCCAATTGTTGTCCATCGTTTACTGCCTGTGTAAATGTAGTTGATGCTATTAAATAATCAAAGTCATCACTTCCATATCCGTGTCCACATTTAGCCCCTGTAAATGAATAGCTGCTTCCATTTGCTTTTGTACTTGAAACTAAAACAACTGTATTAGCACCTGTATTACCTGTAACAGATGTCATTTTTGTTTCGTGGTATGCGCTTGATGTATGCACAACAATTCCATTTTCTTGTGATGTAGGTGTTGCAAAATTATCAGTTCCAAATAAACTGCCACCTACACCAAAAGTTTGAGCTGATTGCAAAGCACTTGCCATTACGTTTTTTAATTCTGTGCTTATAGCATTTTTAACTTTTTGTTTTTTACCCTTGCGAACTTCTATTTCTAATTCGCCCTTAATTCCTATGTTGTCAATCACGATGCTGTAACCTCCCGTAATCTTATATTAGTTGAAAATCTGTCTAAAAACTGCTCATTAAATTGCAAACTATCAGATGACATTCTTACAGTGTAACTTGAGGAGCCATCATTATATGTAAATGATTTAAAATTGCCACCAACTGTATTTCTAAAAGTTTCCAATTGACCTTTAAATGTTGAGCTAATATTTGACCAACTCCATTGCCAAGTTCTTTTTCCTGAATGAGCCTGAGTTACAAATTCTGCGCCACCTAAAGATTCTTTTAGATCATTATTAAATTCTTTACCTGTTTGTATTCCAATATCTGGATTTACTTCAAATGTTAAGTTGTTGCCACTATCATAGTTAGCGTGATTAAAATATGCCATTAAATTTCCCTAGCTGAAACATCTACAGCTCCACCTGTTGTTCTGTTTGTTGAGGTTACTATAAATTTCAAATTTGTCCAAGCCCCACTTAGAGATTCAATATTCATATTTGAGTTGTCAAAATTTATAATATCCCCTACTTCTATGTAAGATTTGACAGGATTTACAAGTTTAAATGCTATTAGTTGTTTTACGTCTCCAATTAAGCTGTTATAATAATCTAAAAAAGACGCATTTTTATTTCCACCAGTATGAGAAACATTGCTTGTTAAAAAATTCAATTTAATTTCTTTTACATTTTCTTTACTAGTGTTTGTGTAATAATTAGTTCGTGCCGAAGAGGTGTGGGTAGTGCTAGAGTTGTATTCGTTTTTTGCAGGATTTTTTTCGTATTTAACATTCCATTTTGTAACCACTGAGCTAAGTCCAGTATGAGTAATTGACAAATCAATTATGTCATTATGTGACAAAGTTAATCCTGTTGTAATTGATGGAGAATTAGGGACAAAGTGATAGACAGGAGTTCCATCAACTCGAAACCTAAACACAAACCCACCCTCATAAGCAAGTTTATCAAGATATTCTTTTAAATTTTTTGGTTCTCCTATTGATGTAAAGAACCTCATTACGCCTGATTTTTCTGAATCAAGGCTTGAATAATTAGTTGGAGTTGTTGTTACACCAAGAAATCTGTATAAAATATCTCGATGTATATCGTGAGGTTTTTCTGCTAAAGTATTAGTTTGCCAAGATTTTGTAAAGCCATCGTGAGCTAAATACACTTTTTCTAGTTGTGCTTTTTCTTGACCTGCAGAACTTGGCTCATTGGATGTATCTGTTTGTATTGTAATCGAAAACCATACATCGTATATTTTTAAAGTTGAATCCAAAGTTTCATTGCTACTGCTATTTGATTGGGCAACAAAATGTTTTAAATGTATAGCGTCAGGTAATTTGTTATCATTTGAGGTTATTAAACTTGTTAATGAATACGACCCGTGAGCTGTACCTGAATTATTTATGTCAGCATTTCCTGAAGAAGTAACCGTTTCTGCAGAACTTGGGACAGTGTTTGGGTCAGTATCATTAAATATTATGCCTTCAGTGGTTGAGCCACCATATACTGCATCATATGAAAACTTTACTTGGTTAGATGGTGATTGTTCATTGTCAAGGTAAGTAGCGTCAAATTTAACATACATTGTAACTGATGTTATTTTACCTGACAATTGAGGTAAGTTTATTTTTAAAGTGTCTGTGTGGTTACTATTGTGAACATTATTTACACTTTGAGCAAAAGTAGATACGCTTGTGTCAATTATGTTTGTTGGGTTGCTAAAATCTCCTGCGTCTGATGGATCCATTGATGGCACTATTCTATAAAGCCTTGTAATAGTGTCCAAAATGCTTATTGAATCTACTCCTAGTTTAGAAGCAGAGGTTGCTGAAGCTCGTGATAAATAAGGAAATTGCCTAGCTGAGCTATCAAAATAATGAGGAAATACATTTGTAACAGATTGGTGGTCAGCAAATCGCAAATTAGTGCTGTCGCTTGTTAAAAAAGGTGCAGGATATAATTTGTAGCCAGATGTGTCAGCGTATTGATTTGAAGTGTAATCTCCGTAAACTACTGGAGCATAGACACCATTAGTGCTAAATACATTGGGTAGTTGTATTTCATCCCAAGGTCTTTTTACTACAATTGATAATTTTAAATTACCTTTTTCATTTGTAGAAACACTTTCAAGTCGCCCTTCAAATAATTGAGGTATTTTTGCAAAATCTGTTAAAGTGCCTAAAGTTGAGTAAACTTTAACTGATTGATTTAAATAGTTGCCTGTATAAAGCGTTTTTTGTAGGGTAGAAGACGAGATTGCATAATCAGCTACCTCTAGTGTCATATTTGAGGTTTTTGCCTTACCTGACGTAAAATCAACATCATCACGAATTGATGGTGCATTTAATATTGAGCCTTTATAAACAATTGAATCACCCATAGTAACATCTGCAAAAGATATTCCAATATAAGTGCCATCATTTTTATATAAACGTACAACCCAATTTTCCTTAAAAGGTGAGCCTAATAAAGATGTATAGTCGCTATGAAAAGTCAGCATTAAGCTAGATCCAACTTCATTGCCTTTTGAATACTTGGCAAAATTGAATCTCTAACGGTTTCATCTACTAAAGGTGCATTAATATTAACTACAATATTTTTACCACTCTTTTGAAAACCACTACTTGATAAAGGCTCTACAGTTATTCGTTCCATTCCGCCTGGATTATCTCCTGCCATAAATAATTGAGGTCTATCAGTAATAAATTCTCCACCCTTTGCAAATTTAGGAATATATTTATCAAAAAGAGCTGTAAGACCTACAGCAACCGCAGTACCTGTAACCAAACCAACTATTCCTTTACTTGCTTCAGCCGATACTGCCTTAGCAATAGCTTGTGCTAAAAACGCTGTAATTGAATTTCTAATCCCACTTAATGTAGTTTGAAATTGTTTTTGTTGAGCCTGTGTTCCTTTATTTGTTTCTTCAGTTGTTTTTGCTATTGCTTGTGCTTGTTGTGCTTGTGCACCTACAACTACATCAGTTACTGCATTTTCTGAAGTCTTGCGTTCTTCATTAGCTGCAAATATTTTAGCATTAAGACCTCCCCAAATATTCCCAAGCTCATCTGCTATTGACGTTTGTTTTTCTTTAAATAATTCACCAAATGCAGTAGTAGTATTTTGTAGTGTTTCTATTTGCCCTGCAGTATTTGTTTTTAATTGCTCAAAGTTTGTTATAGAAACTCCCGGCAATTTGTTCAATGTATTTATCATACCATTGACTAAAGCAATTACTCCATTTATCATAGATTCAAATGTTAATTTTACACTTAGTCCTAAAATTTTTGCTTGTTTGCCTATTGGCTCCCATATAAAAACAGCCACTTTTTTAATTAAATCCATTGCTAATTTTAAAGCACCCATTAATAATCCGGGAATTTGTCCAAATGCTCTGCTTAATAATAACGCAGTTGTTTCTTTTAATGCTGTCCATATAGCTGAAAAGCTATCAATCACACGCCTAGCTATTGTTGCCCAACCAATTCTTCCAATATTTTGCAATGATTCATTTATTCTATTAAGTGGTCCCGTTCCTTCTTCATTGACTAATTGCTCCCCAATCACTCCACCTATTTCAATCATAGCGTTTTTTAAATTAGATCCAAGTATTCTGCCTTGTTGCCCCAATGACATATTTACTGTTTTAACAGCTTCTGCAGTCTTACCTTGAATGTTATCAAAACTGCTCATAGTGTCTCTGAATCCGTCCATATCTTTTGTTATAGACTTAATAGCTAATTGAGCAGTTACATTTGGAACTAGTCGTTGTATTGTTGCACTATCAAATTTTTCTAATTGTGCCATTGTGCCAACTAGGTCAAGTGAGCCATCTTCCATTCTAGTTACTTCAAAACCTAGTTCTTCAAATGCTTTTCGTGAGCGTGCAGTTGGAGTGTCTAGTGCTACAATAGCAGTTTTTAAAGCAGTAGTTGCTTCAGACGTAGCTACACCACCTGCGGTGATAGTTGCCATAGCTGCACCAACTGATTCAAGCGATACGCCTGCACTAGCTGCAAAAGGCATAACTTGACCTAAAGATGCACCCAATTCAGGAATAGTTGTTTTACCTTTTTCAACTGTTTGAAATAAAATATCAGATGCTTTCCCTGCACTCATAACCTCTTGACCATATGAGTTCATAGCAGAAGTAATAACATCAGCGGTTGTTCCTATATCACTTACACCTGCCACTGCTAATTGAGAAGCTGCTCTGAGAGTTTCTAATTGTCGCTCAGTACCTTGAACTCCTGCTGATATAATGTCATATTGTGCTTTAGTAGTTGCTGAAAAATCTTGACCAAACTCAGCACTTACATTTCTTATTGTACTGCCAAGCTCTTTTAGTTCTTCACTGCTTTGTTTACCAATGGTCTGTATTTCACGCATACCATCAGAAAATCTACTTGCTGTTCTTAAAGCACCACCAAGCGCAGTAATCCCAACTAGTGCAGTTCTCCAATTAGTTGCAAACTTAGCAATTGATTTAGCGGACGAACCTACGCTTCTTGTTATTCCTTTGAGTCCTGACTGAACAGCTCTAGCGCCTTTCAGCCCAACTCGTATTAGCATTTCATTGCTTGCCATTTTTATTGTTCTCGTATTCTGCTATTGCGTTGAATTCATTTTGTATTATACTAAAATAATCAAGTCTTCTTGCAGGGACGTTGTCAAGTACCCCTAAAGTGACATTGAAATTTTTACATATGTTATATTCATTTATTGCTTCATATTGCCATTCTTCTAGAATATAACTTGGGTCAGTAAACAATGGAATGAGGTGGTAAAGGTCTTGACCAATACTTCTTGATGTCCTGCTATTAACTTCAGCAATTTTATCAATCTCATTCCATATGTCTTCTTCAGTTTTAAACTCCCTTTGTTTGTAAGTGAGAGGGCTGACTGCGGTATAAGGGAGGGAATACGGGCTTTCAAACGTTTGGCGATAGAACAACCACCAAACGGCAAATGCCAGCCCTCTCATTTTTTTGGGTTTAAACCAGTGTACTCCATTAAAATAGTTTGAAGGATGTTATCCACCTCAACCATACTATATTTTTTCAATTCCTCATCAGATATTCCTGATATTTCTTTGATTTCATCTAAAAATTGATAATATTTCATTGGATCTATATCTTTTTCAGTCTTTCCCCAAAATATTAACGTATTTTTTTTGTGCAATGTCCTTGCTTCTGCATAGGTCAAATCTTTTACTTCAAATTCACCTATGTTATCTATTTTAACTTTCATTTATTCCCTCCGTTGTCCTTAACCTGTTGTTATTGAGTACAAATTAGCACCTGCGTCTGCAGTACCTTCAAATGGTATTTCTACAAAAACGCCTTCTTCGCTATCCCCTAAGTCCAAATTGTAACCTGTGTACACAGCTGTTGGTACACTTAATGCTAAAGTTGGTGAACTATCTGAGAAAGAAAGAGCATTTGTTGCTCCACTTAAAAAATCTGCAAGTTCTTGGTCAGTATTTGCATCATATTTTACTGATACACTTCCACTGCAAACTATTTCTCCGCCTCTAGCATATTGTTCTACATCGCCATTATTTCCTTGATAGCCAATTCTAGTTGCAGGGTAAGCAATATTTAATGATAAACTCTTTACAACTACATCTGAACCTCCAACGGTTTTAGTAGTTAGATCATAAAGTGTTTTGACATAAGCATTTGTGCTCATAGATGGTGCTACAGCGTTAGATGAAACATCAGGCTTATAACCTGTCATAAAAGTACCTGATGCAACTAATCGCCCACCCTCACTACCTGAGTCCATAGATAATGTAAGCTCAGTTAAAACAGCTGAGTTTAATAATCTATCATCTCCAGTATTAGGATTGCTCACAATAACGGTTGCATATTTTCCAGTAGTTGCTCCGTGATTATAAACAGCCTGTGTTGTTGTGCCTGTCCAAACATAAGGTGAGCTAGTATCTTCACTTATAAGTTTTAACAATACGTCAAGACCTTCTTTATGTGAAACCACCCACTCAAAAGACAACGATGCGGTTGCCCCTTTTTGACTTACATAGTGGTCTGTTGATTTTTTAACTTGTTGTCCACTTCTCAAATTTCTTTCTTGAACTAAACCACCACCAAAATCTACATCGGACACGCTGACTACATCAAATTTGCAAAAATTGCCATTAGTAGATTCAGCCGACCCCATAGTTGTTTGGTCAGCGATAAAAAGTTCAAATTGCTTTGAGGAAAAGACATTTGCGTCTATTGCCATTATTTTTTATCCTTTTTTGATTTTGATTGTGATTCAACCACTTCTACAAACCCATCCTCAATTAAATCTTTTGGACAATTAAAGTCCACTGATTCTCCTGATTCTAATTTGCAAAAAGTCTCTTTTCCAAAACCGCCCCAATTATTAGCTGAACCTAGTTTGGAAAATTTTGCAGTTGCTTTTATTTTCATAAATATACCTCCGTTACTATTGCGGTAAATGTTAATTCAACAACGTTTAGATTTTCAAGCTGCTCTTTTTCTGAAAGATTAGGTTGATAATCTATGCTATCAATTCGTCCATCGTGAAATGTATAGGCTATGTTTTGTGCCATAGTTCCTGTTGATTCACTAAATTGACTTAATACACCTTTAAACAAATCATTGCTTGATACTGGATTTGTATTGTCGTTAAATAGTCGTGTTAATCTCTCACCCACTGATGTTAAATAATCCAAGTGAGTGTGCTTTTCATAATTACCCTTTTTCAAGTAATACTTTAATGTTGCGCTATATTCTCTTTGTGATGAACCTGCAAATCTTGAGACAACATCAAAACCCAAGGGTAATATATTTATATATTGGTTGTGTCTGTCTTCAAAATCTTTATCAAAATGTATAGGTATTTTTAATTCGTTATGAATAATCTCTTTTAACGTATTAAGTATTTCTTTGAATGCGTTTGAAAATGTTATTGCCATTATGCTCTATATGCCTGTGCTGATTTTATTGCACCTGATTCTACAAATTGACCATTAACTTCTACATTCCAAGTATCACCTGCTGTATAAACGCCTGGACTAAATCTAGCACTTATGCCTCGACCTATTGACACATAAGAACCATCTACTGTTTCTGAACTTGCAGATTTTGTAGTTTGTAATCCAGTTGAGTCTGAAACATAAGAATCAAAAACAACTGATGATGCAGAACCAACTGCAAATGTGCCACCTGTAGTTATTATTACCTTTATGTTATCATAAGCAATATTTGCTTGACCTCTAGTATCAACTATTGTTCCAGTTGAGTTGCCATTTTGACTAGCAATAGTTACAACACCTGCACCCATTCGTTCTGAGGCTTCATTCCACAGCTTTATTTCTCCACGCTTTACTCTGTCTAAATAGCCTGTTCCAGTTTCAGGGTTACAAACTTTAAACTCATAATCATCTGCTAAATCTGCATTACTATTTCTTATTAAATAGCTTACAGCCAATAAAGCAGTTGAGCGTGTAATTATTTCTTCATATGTATCACCTGTAGCATCTGCTACACCTGTACCCATTCGTGGTAATATTGGCTTATTGACATATGACCTAATAAAATCACTTGCTCTTTTTATAGCCTCATTTTGTAAGGTTACAACATCTACACCAACTTCTATATGGTGTGTTGTTGTTGGGTTTGCAGTAGAATGTAGCCATAGAATATCATTGTCTTCGTCATAATACCATTCTCCATCAGCATCTACATCTCCTGAGCTAGATTGGGCACTTCCTAATTCTATGCCATCACGATATAGCATTGAAACTGCTTGACCAATATTAGCTGACTTCCTAAGAGATCCACTGCTTGTAAACCAATTTTGCACTGACATTTTTCCATCGTATTGACCAATATCAGCTTTTATGAATGTTAAATCTGCTCTATTACAATAAGTTGCATTCATAGCTAACCCTCACTCAATACTATTGGAATGTCCATAACTTCTACTATTCTTTTCATTTCAATAATTTTTTCTATATTTTCTAATTGCAAAATGTCTTGTGTATTTATTTGCTTTGCCATTTTCTTTAAAAAGATTATTTGTTCGTGCAAATCCATACTATAAACATCTCTGTATTCAAACAATTCTACTTCAGTTGCCATTTATTACCTCACCCCACAGGGTAGTTATGCCTTTAACGATTTCAACTACTTCAACTTTAAAATTTCCATTGCTAAACCAGTCTATTACACCAAAAGCGTGATTCCAATTTGTTAGTCGCCCTTTGAGCCATTTGTTCTTTTTTGGCGACATATCTTTAAGACAACCCATACTCCACGCACCAATGGTTCCGCTATCCAACTTAGAAATAGTGTGACGCTGTATATCGTGAGTATGCCCATAAACAATATTGCTACCATAAGATTCCAAATGCTTCTTAGCGTGGTATGTAGTAGCGTATGCTCCGTGAATAAAGTTGAGCTTACCAATTTTAAGCGGTTCATTATATTCAAAATACTTATATCCCCTTTCATCCCACTTACAAGCCTTTCTAAATGTATAGTCTTCCATATAAGGGTATCTTTCACAAAAACCATAAGTCAACCATTCATCGTGATTCCCTGCAAGAATATATCTTTCATTGCAATCAATCTTATCAAGAACTTTGTCAAATTGGTCAAGCCCTTTATTGACTTCTTGTATTTCTTTATCAATAAAAGGTAGCTGATATTCCAAAGGGGGTTGTTTTTTACCCTTCCACCTCCAAGCAGACACTGAATCCCACTCACCCACATCTCCTAAATTGATAAATAGATCAGGCTTTATTATTTCAATTGCCTGTAAAACCACATTCACTGCCCGTTGGTCGTGGATAGGAAAATGTTGGTCAGGTATGACAACACCCCTTTTTTTAATATTCATAAGTCCTCCCTAGTGTTTATGAATTCTGTTATACCATCCGTAATAATATTTTTCTTGAATTGAGTTTTTTGCTACAATGTTTGCATAATAAAGACATTTAAAAGCCTTTAGGCGAGAGTTTTCAAGATTTTCTGAAGCCTTGATTGTCATTCTTCCAATTTTACCATCAACTTGTATCCATTTGCCTTTTCCATTTTTATGATTACAAGCTCTTTGTAAAACTTTAACAGCATTTCCTTGCCCTGCATTAACAACAAAATCAAAATATTGATAGCGTAATTCAGGCATTAATCTCTCAGCTTTACTTGGAATCCAATACAATCTGTTATAAATGTCTAAAGCACCATCAATTGTTAGATTTTTTATATCAACTTCAGGGTGACTGCGTTTACTTATCCCGTATTTAGTTTCTCGCCCTCTATCATCAGGGTCGTTAACGTAGCCACCTTCATTCTCAATTATGACATCCATTATTTCTTTAAATGTAGTCAACTTCATTTCCAGTTAGAATTAATCCATTCTTTCATTTGAGCCCACGCTTTATCGTCTTCTTTGGTTTTAGTTGCTTTAACAACCTCATCACCTGCTCTTAGGATTACACCTTTTATTCCAACTTTTTTTACTCTTGCTTTGACCCATTTACCAATGAATCCTTTTACGCTTGATTTAGGCATTTTTTACCCTTTCTTAGCTAGTTTTTTGATACCATTCCAAACAACATCTAATAAAATGTCGTCTTTATCGGTTGGGCTCATCTTTACAAGTTTTTCACAAACCATAAAGCCTAACAAAACCCATTCCCAATTTTGCGCTAACCAATCAGCCACTATTTCCTCCTTTAATCCAAGCTACCAAAGAACCAAAAATGAAAGTAACCATTGCCAGTCCTCCTGCAAACCAAGATTGTCTTTTTTCTAATTCTGCAACTCTACCATTTTGTAGTTGCAACATTAATTTAATATCACGAGTCATATCCATATGAGATTCGTGTTTTTCTTCAAGTCTAGCTAAACGTTCTGATATTTCTTGCCTATGAGTATCAACTTCAGCTCTATTCATCGTGTTCTCCCATTAATTCTGCCTTTTAAATAAGCAAGGTCATCAGTAACATCATTTAACTCTTTTACAATGTCTTCCCTATGCCTTTGACTAATCTCATCGCTTCTATTCCATCTGTCAACTAGTTTGAGCACTATTCCCTCAACATTAGTCATTTTTGTTTCTAACTTTGCATTGGCTTGTCTAATTAGATCCAAATCTTCATTTTGCGCTTTTTGGCTTTTAATTAAGTTCATAATCATCAAAACAAATAATCCAACTATTACGCCTATTGCTCCGTATTCAGCATAGGTTTCAATCATTTACGTTTTTTCTTCCCCATTTTCTTTTTCTTTTTTGGTCTTCCAACTTTTTTCCCATAAGTACCTTTTCCGTATGGCATTTTTACTCCTATTTATCTTTTGATTTTTTTGTGTCTTTAACTTCAGCTTCTTCTGCTATTTGTTGCTCAAGCACAGCAATTGCACCTGCTATTTGGTGAAAGTTTACTTCAGCTTGTTTTTGTTGTTCTTTTAATTGCTCTATACGTTCTTGTAGTGTCATTGTATTCCCTTTTGTTACCATTTAACTTTATTCGCCCAATAAGCTGCACTCATTACACCCTTTGCAATGTTTTTAGCGTGCCTTGCTTTGAACGATTTTCTTCTTGCTTTTTGTCTAGCAGTTTTTGGCTTTTTACCTGCCCCACTAACTCCCTGCTGTCCAAATCTTATGAGCTTTATTTTATGCCCTTTTTGTGCTAAGACTACGTGACTTGCCCTTGGGTGTTTTGGTGTCCTTTTTGGCTTATTTACGCCCTTTAAACTGTACCTTTTGAGCATTGATGCCTTTTTTTTACCGTGTGGCATCTAATTTTTTAATCCTAGTCTTTGCATTAAACTTTTGTTTGTTTCTTCTAGTTCTTGAATGTGTTGAGTTTCCATTCCTTCAATACTAGCATTCAATACATTAACTGTTCTTTCCAAATCCTCTATTCTTCTTTTTTGTTCTGCAAATTGCATTTGTGCTTGATACCAACTGCCAACCACAATCGCAACTGCAACCATCGCTTTAATAAGAAAAGCGATTGAAATATGGATTTGTGCATCTTCGCTAATCCCTTTGCTCACTACGCAATCTTTCTACTTCTTTTTCAAGAGTTTGAATTTTTTCATTCTGCCTTATATCTGCTGGTATCTCAGCATTTTGACTAGCTTTTGCATTTTCTTCAATAGCCGAAATATGTTCTTCGTTTATTTTTACTTGATACTCAAGAAAAGATATACGACCATTTAACTCGCCATAACCCCAAACCATAGCACCAATCACTGCTACTGCTTGAAAAAGCATTGGTAGTGAGATATTTAAACTTGAATCTTGCCCTATGGGTTTAGTCATTTTTGCATCCACAACAACAACAACAACAATCTTTATTTGTCATCTTCAGTCCTTGGTTTAGGTTTTTTCTTTGGTTTTTTATTTATAATTATACTTTTAGTGTAAATTGGTGTTATGTGAGGTCTAGTTTCCCAGTATCTATAATCATTGGTATTCCAACCAATAGCTAGTGCATTTGGATAGTATCTATGAGCAAAAGCATTGGATCTATAAACTTTTACAACTTTGCCACTATCTGAATAAGTAATAATTTCAGATGGAACTGGCTCACCTAAATCACCTGACAACGCATACCCCATAACAAGTCCTAAAATAAATTCAATCATTGTATAAGCCTAAACTATCTGCTTCCCAAATTACTTTACGCATTAAGCTGTCTAACTCAAACATTTCTCTCACAAGTTCTTCTTCTGATTTTCCTATGTAATATTCTTGGCAACTAAATATGCTTACCATAAATGCTAAGATAAAACCTAGTATTACAAATCCGTGTAATATTTTTGAGGCATCTGCCCATTGATTTAATTTTTTACGCATTATACTAAATTATTACTTGTATCAAAAGCTGTTAAAAGAAGGTATTTAACTACAAAATTAACGGTGCTATTTCCATTATTTGTTAAAGTTAAGTTTCCACCTGACCTAGCAATAGTAACGTCAGAGTCATCGTTACGTTCTATAATAGTTGAAAATTCATTTGCTCCTTGAGTATGAACGTGAGCATATATACAAACAGAATTATCTGCTGTAATTGAAGCATCCCTATGACAAGCTCCAACAATAAACCCACCAGAGCAATTTCCTCCTGCACCATTCATATTGTAAGTGCTTGAAGAACCTGAACTAACAGCAACTGAGTGGACTCTATTGCCTATATTTGGTTTACCTGTAAAATCTATTCTGTCTCCAAAACTTGTTTTTTTATCTACAGCTATTGATGAACCATCAGGTTGAATGTTTATTACACTGTTAGAATGAGGGTCGCTTCCTGCACTTAAAATAAATTTATCACCATCAGAATTGTCAAGACCTAAACAAAAAGTTGTAGAATTTGTTTCCCATCTTACAAAAGAATCACCTGTGCTATTATTAGCAGTTAAAACTAAAGATGATTCACCACTACCACCTGCTGTTTGAGTAAACCTAAGATTACCATCTTTACTTTGTGTTATATTACCTGAAAAAGTAGCTACACCTGTTTCAGAAATATGCAATCTTGATGTTGGACTCCATTGAGCGTCTGCTGAACCACCTCCACCATCAAAAGTGTAGAAATATATATCTCCTTGTGTCATTCCAATAGAACTACAAGCACCACCACCATCGTGATACATATTATTGCTTCCACCTACATAAGCATTATTAGATAAGAATGTTGCACTACCATTTCCTCCACCACTATCTTGTAAAGTAGCTCCACCTACTTTTAATCCTGCATAACTTGATGAACTCATATTGTTAAAATCAGTAGTACCTACACCTAAATTTCCGTGGCTATCCATACGACCTTTGGTTGACCAAGTAGAACCGTCCCAACTTGCCCAATATAAACTATGCTGATATGTATGAAATGAGTAACCATCA
>MDTG01024722.1_pt1 | contig 21271 bp, 24 predicted proteins | sample 811421 | NCBI WGS metagenome assembly MDTG01 (sample SAMN05326645, study PRJNA326480) | marine metagenome | isolation source: seawater | place: Pacific Ocean: South East | collected 2011 | reverse complement strand
CTAAATTCATTTACAATTTTTTTATTTTTTAAAATGGAGTCAAAGTGCATTATATTTATTTATAGAAATCAAATATTAACTTGACAACATACCTGGCTTGTTTTTCAGTAACAAAAGTGTTCATTGGGAGCATTAAGCATTTTTTAAAATAAAGATCAGTTTTTGGTAACTTTACTTTTGAGAAGCCTAAACTTTTAAATTGGTGCACAGCTTTACCACCCCACTGAACTAAAGTTTGTACACCATGATCTAATAGATATTTTTGTAATTTGTCTCTATTGTTAAAGAGGCACTCATAATTTTGATATGAATTAAACCTCAGACTTGGATCATCTTTAGTTACATGAACTGAATCTAATTCTGATATTTTGTCATAAATTTTTGCAATAGCTCTTCTTTTTGAAATATACTCTGGAAGTTTTTTAAGTTTAAAATCCAAAATAGCTGCTTGTAAATTATCTAATCTTGAGTTGTTACCCCAAATTTTAATGATACCATTAGCATTTCTGCCATGATCTCTTAACATTCTAATTTTATTGATAAACTTTTTATTATTAATAATAATTGCGCCACCATCCCCAAAACAACCTAAAGTTTTAGCTGGATAAAAACTTACTGTACCAAGATCACCAAAAGTTCCAGCATGCTTATTATTTAGCTTGGATCCCAATCCTTGGGCCGAGTCCTCTAGGATTGATAGATGCTTATATTTCTTTTTTAATTTTATGAAAAAATTTAAATCACTAGTTCTACCATTTAAGTTTACTGGAATAATCGCTTTTGTCCTTGAATTAATTTTGCTCAATACATCAGTGATTGATAAAGAGGAGTCCGGATTACACTCACATAAAATTGGCTTAGCTCCTACGAACACTACAGAAGATGCTGTAGCAATGTATGTATGAGATGGAAGTAGCACCTCATCTCCACTAGAAATGTCCAATGCTATCAAGCTTAAAATCAAAGCATTTGTACCATCTGCCACTCCAACTACGTCTTCAGTTTGTAAATAATTCTTTAAATTATTTTCAAAACTAATTAATTCACTTTGAAGTATATATGCACCTTTATTTAAAACAGACTTGATAATTTTATCATAATCATTTTTATGTTCTGAGTATAATTTAGGATAATCAAAGAATTTAACTTTCATGAATATAAGAACATACTTGCTAACTAAAATTTATCAATAAGATCTTTGATTTCTGGCATAACCTTTTCATAAGAAAATTTAGATAAAAAATAATTATAAGAAGAGTCTTTAAAAATAAAGTCATTTTCGGTTGCGCATTTTAACTTATTATATAAATCATTTATATCATCAGTTTTGAACAAAAGACCATTATCAAAATTTTTGATCCAAATATGATTATCTGAATTATCAGAAACGATTATTTTCTTTTTTAAAAATAATGCCTCAGCAATGCTAGAACTAAGTCCAGCATCAGAAGTAGATGTTGATACAAAAAGTTCGGACTCAACAAGATATTGAATCATTTCTTCAAAGGCTAATTTTCCAGTAAAAATTACATTTTTTTCTATACCAATTTCAAAGGCTAATTTAATTAAGGACTCTCTCAGGTTTCCATCACCAATAATAACTAATTTATAATAAGGGTAATCATTCAAAAAAAGTTTAAAAGCCCTGATGAGAATATCTATTGAATAAATTTTATCTAAAGATCTATTTGAAAAAATAAATTTCGTGTAAATATTTTTTTTATTTCTATTTTTAAAATTTTGGATACTATCAAAGGAAATTGGGAAGTTATAAATTTTAATATTATTAGGATTAATTTTAAATAAGTTTACTAGCTTATCTTTTATGTGATACCCATCAGTGATAACTAAATTTGATTTTTGTAAAGCTAATTTCTTAAAAAATTTAGTAATAAAGTTTGTTTTAATATTTAAATCAGATCCCCATGGAAAAATTAAAATTTTAAATCTAAAAAAAAAACTTAAAAGAAATACTATAAAAGTAATTTCATTAATATAGTGAATTATAATTACTTTTGGGCGTAACTTGTTTAGTTTCAACAATAAATAAAAAAAATTGTATAAGGAGTATAGAATTAAGAAGTTCTTATTTCTTTTCAAAGAATAACAGTTTTTAATTTTTTTTTCTGTAGGTTCATAACTAATCTTGTAATAGTGATTTTCATTGAAGGAATTCAGCCATTTTTTTAAATGAATGGAATTAAAATTTCCAAAAATAATTTTAGTATTTTTATGCATTAAGAATTTTTTTTACTTGATTTAAGTAATCTAAATACACATTATCGGCATTAAAATTATCATTAAAAATTTCTTTTATAATATTTGTTTTATTTATTTTTTCTTTTTTATTTGTTCTAATTATTATTGATTTTAAACTATCAAAATCATTATATTCATAGTAGTGGTCTATGTTTAAATTACATAAAAAATTCTTAGTATAACCTTTTAAACAATGAATAATTGGTAACCCATAAGATAGATATTCTATTATTTTGTTTGGTATAGATGATTGAAAATCAATTGTTGGGTTGTAATGCGCTAAACCATAATCTGAATTTTTAGCAACATAACAAATTTCATCTTGATTTAACCATCCCAAAAAATCAATGTTCTTAATATTTAATTTTTTAAAATCATCTAGATCGTCACCATCTCCACAAATCAAAAAATGAATATTTATCTTATTTAATTGTTCAACAACTCTGAAAAGATTTGTAAAGTCAAATTTCTTTTTACTAATAACTCCAAAAAAACTTATGATAATTTTATCTGTTGGAAAATTAAATTTATTATTATTTATTGATAATTTTGTAATTTTTGGACTTGTATGTGCTAAATAAAATATTGAATCAAACTTATTTTTTTTTCTATTAGCATATTTGAGACCATAATTCAAAAACTGATCAGTTATAGAAAAAATTGCTTTAGAATTTTTAAATATGTATTTATTAATCATCTCTTGATATAAAAAGATTAATTTCAGAAAAAATAGAATAAATTTATTATTAGCTAGATTATAAAAAACTTGAGGCCATAAATCTCTTAAGTCAATGATGACAGGAATATCCTTAGACTTTGCAAAAAAAGTTACAGCAAAAGATATTTCTGGAATTGGGAAAGCGCATACAATTATGTCATTTTTTTTAAAATTATATTTTTTAAGAGACCTGTATATAGAAAAAGCTAAGAGAAAATTATCAAAAAACCTTCTAAAAGAAATATTTTTTTTATAACCAATAGAATTAGTGACTTTAAAATGACGATTTGTTTCTTTAAAAAAAACTTTTTTTTGATGGTAGAAGTTTGATGTCCATACCATGTAATCTATATTTTCTCTTTTGCATATTTGAGTCAATTGTCCAACTCTATGTAATCTTGCATTTTCATCAAAAAATTTAAACGGTTCTCCATTAACAAAAAAATGTATTCTCATAATTCTTTCCAGCTAAATATTTCTTTTATTAAAATAAATCTCATTAGGTAAGATATCTCTCAACACTAGAGAACCTGCTCCAATTAAAGCATTTTCACCTATAGATACACCTGGCATTATAGTTGAACCAGCACCGATTACTGCATTGTCAAAAATTATTGGACTTCTCAAATTTACTTTGGACTCAACTTTATTAGGAAACTTAGAATTTGTAAAAGTTACATTGGGTCCAATGAAGACATTTTTACCAATTTGTGTATTTTCACAAATAAAACACATTGAATGAATTTTTGTATTTTTTTTAATTTTGCAATTAAATGCTATCTCGGTAAAAGATCCAATTTTTACATTATCATCAATAAAATTAGACTGTCTTATTAAAGAGTTATGACCAATAAAACAATTTTTACCAAATGTATTTCCATAATATATTATTGAATTAGACATAATTTCTGTGTTTTTTCCAAATTTAATAAATTTATCTTCATCTAAATTACAACAAGTATCTTTATCAAAATAATAATTTTCATCTGACCTTAAATGATTTTTATTTAGAGAGAATTTCATAGAGATTTTTTATATTAAATGTAGATTGAAATTGTTAAATAAAACATCTTATATGTCAAGATCATTAAACATAGGTATAATAGGTTGTGGTAGAATTTTTAAAAAACATTTTATTGCAATTAATAAAAATTCAAATCTCTCCTTAAGGGCAATTTGTGATACAAATATAAAAAAACTAAATAAAATAAATTTAAGTAATATAAATAAATATACCAACATAGACGATATGTTAGTATATGAAGATCTAGATTTAATTACAATTTGCACTCCCAGTGGCCTGCATCCGGTTCATGCAATAAAATGTTTAAAAAACAATAATAATATTTTGATTGAAAAACCACTTGGTACAAATATTAATGAGGTTAATAAAATATTTAATGTAAATAAGGTTTATAAAAAAAAAATTTTTTTAGTTAAACAAAATAGATTTAACCCAACTATACTTTATTTAAAAAAATTGATTGACAACAATATTATAAAAAAAATTTATTTTATCCAAATAAATGTAATTTGGAGCAGAAATGCAAAATATTATTCTTCTGATAAATGGCGTGGAACAAAAAAACTTGATGGTGGAGTTCTTTTAAATCAAGCATCACACTATGTAGATTTGATGTTCTGGTTATTTGGTGAACCATTAAAAAGCCTATCATTAAGTTCAAGAAATAAAGCAAAGATAGAGATGGAAGATAATTTCTCTACAAATATCTTTCTTAAAAAAAAAATACACTGTAATTTTAATGCTACAACATCTTCTTTTGAAAAAAATTTGGAAGGTTCAATTACTATTTGTGCAAGTAACTGCACAATAAAAATTGGCGGACCTGCGCTAAATAAAATTGAATATATTGAAACAAAAAATAATAAAATCAAAAAAATTAAAAATTTCGAATATGACATATCTGATATTTATGGGTCAGGTCACGTTAAACTTTATGATGAAATACAAAAAAATTTAAGAAATTTAAAAAATAAAGCAATTCTTGGTTCAGACGGTATTAATTCATTAAGATGGATATTAGAACAGTACAAAAATAAAATTTATGCGCGGTAAAATAAATTTAATTTCATTATCTCAATTAATTGAATTAAGCATTTCTTTTCTTATAGCACATTTATTAATTACACAATATACAGTTGAGGACTATGGAGTATGGTCTCATTTCATAAGAGCATCATCAATTTTAATTGTAATATTTTCTTTTGAAATAAACAGTAATTTTTTATACAGACAATCTGGTAGATCGAATATAAGCCTAAATAGTAATTTATTATTAATTATTTTTTTTTATTTTTTTTTATTCATTGCAATAACAATAATATTAAGTCCCTTTGATAATTTTATTATCAAAAATTTATTTAACTATAGTTTTAACAATCTTTTTTTAATATTTTTTTTATATCACATACTAACGAATATATACTATCAATTATTTGAGTCTTATTTTTTAATAAAAGACAGATATTATATAATTTCTTATTCAATAATAATTAAACAATTAATTAAGATAGTCTTAATAATTACTTTTATTGGATCAAATGAAATTTCGAAATTAATTCTTTATTATATTTTTTTTGACTCTTTTTTAACTTTTATAAATTTTCTAATTGTTATCTTTAATGTAAAAATAAAATATAAATTTTCAAAAAAGAAATTTTTTCATTTTTTCAAAGTAAATACATATCAATCAAAGTATATATTTTTAGGTAGTTGTTTTACTTCAATATTTTTATTTATTGACAATTATTACATTATAAAAAATTTAAATTACTCATTTATAGCTATTTATTCTCTTTATTTAGGTATTAACGGGATAATGATAATTATTATTTCAATAAGCACCAAAATATTTACGCCAGTTTTATCAATGAATTTTAATAAACATAATATTGAAAATTATAAAAGTAAAATAAGTGAAGCGATATCATTTGTACTTTTCTGGTTATTTCCAATGGCTATAGGGCTAAATATAATTGCAGGGAATTTGATAGATGTTATTTCTCAGGGTAAAATTGAAATCAAAATAGGCACATTTCTATTATTTAGTATATTTCAAATTTTTTTGAACTTTATATTTTTTTTAAGAAATCTATTAAATATTGAAAATAAATCAAAATTTTATGCTTCTTCAATTTTAATTGCACTAATTATAAACATCCTATTAATTTATTATTTTAAACCAGTTGAAATAAATCAATTTATTTATTTTAAATTAATTTCTCTAGCTCTGGTATTAGTCTCAATAATCATAATTTTAAAAAAAAATATTATAATTAACTCATCTATATTCATAGGTTTACTTGTAAATTTATTTATTATGTTATTTATCTTCGGATATATTGAACATTTCAAGATTTTTATAAGTTTAAATAATATCACTCAAATTTTTTTTAAGACTTTAATTTTTGGAATAATTTATTTATCCATAGACCTAGCATTTGGAAAATACTCTATTTTAAGAAAATTTTATATAAAGGATAATTTTTTTATTAATTTTGAACTGATTACTAAAAATATTCTTAAAAGACTTTTTGCTTTTCTTTACATAGTCAAAAAATTTAAAGTAAATAAGACTGATGTAGAGGTAAATCAAATGAATGAATTTATGAAATTAAATACTCAAATATATAGGTATAAACACATTAATATCATTAATAAGAAAAATCCATTAAGTATCATTGATTTTGGATGCTCTCATGCTCATACTTTACATAAATTATGTATGTCAAATAAAAAAATTAAAGATCTACACTTTATAGATCTTAATATTGAAATATTTAAAAATGGGATTTATAAAAACTTTAAATCAGTAAACAAAGATTTAAATCTTAAATTTTATGATAAAATAAATGAAAATACTCCAAAAGTAGATTTTATTTTTACAGATGCAGTATTCATGTACTTAAACATAAAAGAAACAAAAAATACTCTTGAAGATTTCTTTATGAAAAAACCCGCAACTATTTTAATTCATGATTTTAGTTATGATAATTTTATCAATATGGTTAGTGGTTTTTTTCTAGATGATAAAAATATTAAATCTTTAACAAGGATATTGAAAGAATTTGCCACAACAAATAATTACAATATACAAATTTCACGATCAGAGAAAGATGAGGATAGTTATAAAAAATATGGCTATGATTACCTCTTAGAAAAAAAGGTGTAACTTATGATAAAATTACAAGATTTTCCGTCGGATTACAATCAGATCAAAAAAAAATTAAAAAAAAAACTTGAAAGGTTACATAATCATCATAATTATATTTTAGGACCTGAGGTAAAAGAACTTGAAAAAAGATTATCTATATTCTCCAGGTATAAGTTTTGTGTAACTTTAGCAAGTGGATCTGATGCGATTTTAATATCTCTGCTCTCGATGAACTTTAAAAAAGGTTCTGAAATTATTGTTCCTGCAGTATCTTGGATATCAACAGCCTCAAGTGTAATTTTAGCTGGTTTAAAACCTGTTTTTGTAGATATTGATTTAAAAACAGCTTGTATTAATTATCAGAAAATTGAAGAAAAAATAACAAAAAAAACTAAATGTGTGATCTCAGTTAATCTTTATGGGAACAAGCCTAATTATAAAAAAATTATTGACCTGTGTAATAAATATAAACTCAAAATTATTGAAGATGGGGCTCAAAGCTTTGGCTCAATAAATTCAAAAAAAAAATTGGAAAAAATTCATGTGATGTGTACTAGTTTTTTCCCTGCTAAGACTCTAGGCTGCTATGGTGATGGGGGAGCATGCTTCACAAATAGTAAAAGAATTTATGAAAAAATAAGAATGTTAAAAATCCTAGGTCAAAAAAGAAAGAGTTATTCTATGCTTCTTGGAATTAACTCAAGATTGGATACATATCAAGCCTGCGTTTTATTATCAAAGTTAGATTACTATAGTAAAAATCTCAAAAAAAGGTTTGAAATAGCCTCGCTATACAAATCTCTTTTAGAAAAAATAAATATAGAGTGTTTAATTGATTTAAGTATTAAAGATAATACTTGCACAAGTTTCCCTATTTTAATTTCTAATAGAGATGAATTCATTGATTATATGAAAAAAAATAAAATTGAAATCGGGGTAAATTACCCATATGCGTTAATAGATCAGCCCTTATTCAAAATTTATAAAAAAGGTCTTTATAAAAATTCAATTTCATTAACAAAAAAAGTAGTATGTCTGCCAATTAATCCGTATATTAAAAATGAGCAAGTAAGATACATTGTCAATAAAATAAAAAAATTTATTCTATAAACTAATGAAATTTAAGAGTTTTTACCTTTCTGAAGTTTTTAGAGAAATAAATAAAATTTCTGATAAAACAATAGATTTTGCTATTGATTTAATCCTAAAGACTATAAAAAAAAATAAAATTTATATATGTGGTAATGGCGGATCGTACGCCCTTGCAAATCATGCATTATGCGATCTGGTAAAATGTGTGTATCAAGATACGAATATCAAAATTAAACTTAATTCATTGTCAAGCAACCCAGAATTGTTGTCTGCTATTTCAAATGATATCTCCTATGATAAAATTTTTAGCTACCAATTAAATATAGATTGCAGTAAAGACGATCTACTTATAGTAATAAGTACCTCGGGTAATTCTAAAAATATCATAAATGCAATTAAAATTGCGAAAAAATTTAAAATGAAAGTTATTTCATTTACTGGTTTTGATGGTGGAAAAACAAAAAAATACTCAGATATTAATTTTAATATAAATACAGAAAATTATGGCATCTCGGAGGACTGTCATAGTATCTTGTTACATATTATTTCACAAAAAATAAGAATAAAATATGGCAATCCATCTATTTTATAATTATTAAAAATTCTTTAACTTCCAATTAAAATTCCTCTTTAATCTTGCAATCCATAATAAATTAAATTTATCAAGAGCATTCATTATAAAATATCTAATGAAGTATTTGTTGAAAAAAAAACCTCCATGACTCATAGAGATTTTATAGTCTAATTTGATATTCCTTAAGTTTTTATGAAAATTTCCCGAGTGGCTTTGATTATGAACTCTAAAACAAGAGTATATCAGATTTAATTTTTTAACATTATAATTTTTACCAAACCTTAGCATTAAATGAAGGTCAAAACCTTCCAAACCATCAAAACCATGAATTTCAAATAATCTTTTATTAAACAAGAAAGAGGTTGCACAGACTTCATTACCTTTATTCAATAATTCTTTATAATTAAACTTCGTATTAATCTTACTAATAATTTCACCTTGGTCATTAATTTTACAATAGTCGCAGCATATAAGCATATCATTTTCATTAATCTTATAATTTAAACTTTCTAAAACATTCTTATCGTATAAATAATCATCTGAACCTAAAAATTGAATAAAATTACCACAAGATTTTTTAAAACCATATGCAACAGCGTTTTCTGGATTATTATCACGCTGAGTATAAATTTTTATATCTAAATCAGTAAATGATCTTACTATATCTAGTGTTTTATCATTAGAAGATTTATCTATAATGATAATTTCAATGTTTTTATAAGTTTGAAGACTTAAAGAATTTAGACAATCTTTAAGATACTTTTCGCTATTTAAAGTTGGAATGATGAATGAATATTTATAATTCATCTAATAAAAAAATTATTTCTTTTATATATTCTATGTATATCTTTTAGATCTTTTCGATCTATGTTTTTCATTTCAGAAACTATAAAATTTTCTATTACATCCAATCTATTCATCATACCAGGTATTACTGTTTGAATTTCATTAAAAGATTTACAAAAATTTAAAGCAAACTGAGAAGGGCTTTGTCTATATTTTTTTCTAATAACATTAAATTTTTTGTATCCTTGTTCCCAAATTTTAATTTGTTCAGAAGACCAATATTTTCTGTGGTCGTTTTTTTTTTTTAAATCTTTATATTTAATCTTGCCACTTAAAAAACCAAAAGCAAGAGGAGTCCTGGCGATAATATTAATTTTTTTTTTATTCAAAAAATTTAAAAGGTCTAATTCTATTATTCTTTGATCCATTAAATTGAAATTTGTCTGAACAATATCAAAATCTGAATGTTGAATAATTTCTTGTATATCGAACGGTGAGTCTGCAGAGACTCCGATCAATCTTATATCACCTTTTTTTTTCTTATTAGCTAAAAAATTTAATAATTCATCATTATGAATTATGTCAATAGGTCTAGGAGAGTGTAAAAAAAAAATATCTACGTTTTTGTTTAACAACCTTAAACTTTTTTCAAGACTTTGTTCTATATGATTTTTTTTAAAGTTTCTTTTCATCTGAAATGGCTTATGAGGAAGTAATCCAGCTTTAGTAGATAAGATTATATTTTTTTGTTTATTGGATTTAATAAATTTGCCAATTCTTTTCTCTGAAATTCTATTACCATAAAGACTTGAAGTATCAAAAAAATTAAATCCAAGATCTAGAGCAAAATTTAATAAATCAATAGATTTTGACTCTTCTATATTACCATAAGAGTCCGAACCTAAACCCCAGCAGCCAAAGCCTAATTCACTTATAGATAATTCTGACCTAAGTAACTGATTATAATTCACTAAACTTTTTTACTTAGTTTTATTTTTGATTTATCAGTCTTATATATTTTATCAAACCAATCTATAGTTTCTTTTAGACCTACTTTAAAAGGTGTGTACTTAAAATTTGACTTTTTTAAAAAAAGAGTGTTGTCTGTGGGTTTCCTGAATATTCCTGATGGTTTACTTGTATTAAAAAAAATTCTTTCTTTATCTATTGATAAATTGTCTGCTACCATAAAAGCTATTTCTTTGATGGAGTTTTCTTCTATAGATCCAGTATTTAGAACTAAACTTTCACTATAATTTTCTAGCATCCACATAAAACTTTTAGCTACATCTAAAGAAAAAGTGTATTCTCTTAATGGTGAACCGTCTCCCCAAACTTCAATTTTTTCATCTGTATCTTTTTTAGAGTAAAATCTCCTAATAATTGATGGGAGCATAGGTGCATCCTCGCTAAAATTATCATTTTTTCCAAAAATGCCATTAGGAATAGCTCCAATAACGTCTATCCCAAACTCTTCTCTGTAGGCACGAATTGCTGGTTCAATAAGCCTTTTGGCAAAAGAGTATCCATAAGCAGATACGTGAGGTTCTCCATCATGTAGACTAGATTCTTTAAAAGGCATTTCTGCTTTTTCAGGATAAATACCAGAGCTTAGAACCAAAAGTAACTTTTTAATTTTTAATTTTCTAGCAATCTCTAAAATGTTTAAGTTAATTAAGGTGTTATCTCTAAGTAAAGTAGCTTGAGAAGATGCACTCATGCCAATACCCCCACTTTTGGCTGCTAAATTAATTATATAGTCAGGGTTTAAATCACCAATATAATCTAAACTTTTAGAAAAGTCAGTTAAATCGCATACGGAACTTTGAGAAAAATGAACATCATAATTATTTGAAATTTCATTAGATAATTCATGAAATGCAGCACCTGTTACTCCAGACCTTCCAGTAATTAAAAGTTTTTTTTTCATATATGTGAGTTTACCGTATCAATATCAATATTATTCAGTTTATGCAAATATTCTCTATCACCGTAATTATAACTACTCTCTTCTTTTAAACTTAATGAAATTATTTTTATTTTAATATCATGAGAGGTCATAAGGTCATTAAGAATTGAAAACAAACCTCCAGGCTTAATATGCTCTTCAACTACAACAATCTTTTTAAATTTTCTTAAGTAAGGCAAAATTGCATTATCAATAGGCTTAATCCTATACAAATCTAAATGACTTGCACCTTTAATTTTTCCACTATTAATCTCCAATGCAATCTTTTGAGACATATAACCTGTTGAGATTATGACACATTTATAATTAGATGTATTTATTCTAAAGTTTTGATTTTTAATTTTATAAAAGTCATTCATATAGAAAAACTTACCTCTATCTAATCTCAAATATCTCAAACCCTTAAATTTAAAGTTTAAAGTTTTCTTTTTAAGAAATAACAAACTTTCTGAGGGTGAGTATATTTCACAATTATTTAGAGTATTTAAAATGGAAATATCATCTATCGCATGATGAGTAGGACCATCCATTGAATAGGCATAACCTGCACCAACACTTAAAATCAAGATAGGTAATTCCATAACTGAAATATCAAGCTTAAGTTGTTCAAAAGATCGTAATGTAATAAAAGTCGAGATACTATAAATTATTGGCTTCATACCTCTACTTGCCAATCCAGCAGAAACAGAAATAATATTTTGTTCTGTAATCCCACAATTAATAAATCTATCAGGAAACTTATTCTTTATTATGTCTAGCTTGGGTGACCCGTAATCATTTGAAAGAATAATGATATTTTTATCATTTTGCATATGACCTGATAAGTATTCAAAAAACTCATCTCTCATATCCATTCTGTATTTTTTTAAATTCACTTATAACTCTTTATTAACTCTCTCATAGCTTGATGATAATTAGAGTCATCAATTTGTTTTGTATGCCAAATGGGATCATTTTCTAACATCTTTATACCCTTGCCTTTTACAGTGTTTGCAATAATTAAGGTAGGCTTAAATTGGGATTGTGAGGCTTTTATGTATGCGCTCAAGATTTGTCTAATATCATTACCATCATCAAGCTCAATGACATACCAACCAAATGACTCCCATTTAGATTTAAACGCAGTTAAATCAGTAAAAGACTCAATTCTTTCAGTTGCTCCAATTTGATTAAAATCAATAATTGCAATTAGTTTATTTAATTTATGATAAGAGGAAAAATTAGCAGCTTCCCATATTGACCCAGCTGTACACTCGGCGTCTCCCATAAGTACCAAGGTGAAATTCTTTTTATTTTTAAGTTTATTTGCTAAAGCTATGCCTGCCCCATATCCTAATCCGTGACCAAGAGATCCAGTTGATAACTCAACCCCATTATTTTTACTATTAATATGGCCAGCAAAATTAAAATTATTCTGCCTATAGTTTTTATAAAAAAATTTTTTTGAAAAAAATCCTTTGTCAGCGAGAATTAAATATACAATTTCACACCCATGACCTTTACTAAGTATAAAGGTATCATTGGATGAAATTAAGGCTCTATTATTATTAAATTTAAAAATATTTGAATAATAAATTCCTACTAGGATTTCAATCGTAGAGAGGCAAGTCGAAATATGCCCGCCAAATTTATAACAAATATCTAAGTTTTTTATTCTTAAATCTTGACATTTATCTTTTAAAAGATTTATTTTCATAAATGATAAAAATTGTTAAATCAAAACTAGATGAGGTTTATATAGTGCAGCACAGCATATTTATAGACCACAGAGGAAAGTTTATAGAAACTTTCAATGAAAAGCTATACAAAAAATTATTACCCCCTAAATATAAGTTTGTTCAGGATGATTTTTCTTATTCTAAAAAAAATGTGATAAGAGGTTTTCATGGTGAAAAAAAAATTTACAAGCTAGTTTCTTGTATTTTTGGAAAAATTAAACTAGCTATTTTTTGCAATAAACCTAAACATAAAGATTATTTAAGACATTTTACAATTGATATATCATCAGATGATTGTTTTCAAATATTCGTTCCTCCAATGTACGGTATATGCCATAAAGTTTTATCTGATAATGCTATATTTCACTATAAGCAAACAGGCTATTATAATCCAAACTCACAGTTCACCTTCCCTTGGAAGAGTAAAGAGTTAAATATTAATTGGGGAGAGGGTAAACCAATCTTATCTAATAGAGATGATATTTAGGTTGAGTAAATTGTTTTTACTCCCTCATAATCAAATTTAATATTTAAAGGTCCAACTAGATTTCTAAAGTATTTATTTAAATTCAGACTGTTATTCTTATTTTTTATAAAAAAAATAAATCCACTAGATCCAGCTCCCATAAGTTTTCCAGTATATGCACCTCTATCTTTGGCTTTGGAGATTATTTCATTAATTTCAATACTAGATACTTTATCATGAAAACTTTTTTTTATTAACCAAGACTCATCAATAATTTCAGAAAATTCTTTAATAAAATTTATTGAATTTGAATTTAAAATATTAATTCCTCTTTTTGTAAGATTATTCATTTCTTTTAAAAGTAGTTTATTACTTTTAATATTTATTTTATGTTTATTCATTAAAATTGAAGAAGACCTAATACCTCTAATAAAGTATATTTCTAAAGATCTTTGTAATTTTGTAGAATTCTGTTTATTAATTTTTAATTTATGATTTGAAACTAAGCCTTTTTTGTTGATCTTCATATAACTGAAACCTCCAAAAGCGCTTCTAAATTGATCTTGTATTCCTCCGTGTTCCTTAATCAAAGACCTTTCAATATGAACGGCATCTTTAAATAATTCTTTTTTATCTTTTTTTTTATTTTCAGCCTCATTTATTGAATTAAGTAATGCTACTGTAAAAGCTGAGGAAGATCCACATCCTGACATTGAGGGTAAATCTCCTGAGTAAAAACAATCATAGAATTGTGTTATTTTAGAAAAAATAAATGCAGCTTTAACAATAGGATTTTTTATATTAGAAATATTTTTTTCTTTTTCAATTCTTCTCCAAATTATTCTATGGTGTATATCATTTGGAAAAAAAAAATTTTGCCTTTTCAATTGAACATAAACGTATTTATTAATAGCTGCGCTAATTACACCTCCTCCATTTTCATAGTACCATTCTTTAACATCAGTGCCTCCACCTAAAAATGAAATTCTATAAGGTGATCTAGACAGAATCATTAATAATTAGAATAAAATTTTGTGTCTATATAGCTAAAAACTTTAATTAATTCTTTAATTCCGTGATCTAGGTCATATTTTGTTTTGAAACCATAGGACTCAATTTTAGCATTAGATACTATGTAATCTCTTTTGTCTTGATCACTCGATATTTCTGACTCAAAAATCGAGAAATTTTTTGTATGTTCGTTTATTTTTTCACATAGTTCTTTTTTGGTTAAGTTAGCACTAGATAAACCAAGATTATAAATTTGGTTCTTCATTTTATCAAAATTATCAATTGAAAAATTAAAGCACCTACATACATCTTCGATGTGAATATAATTTCTTCTAAAATGAGACTCATATAAAACAATAAATTTATCTTTTACTGCTCTCCAAACAAAATTATTAACCAGTAAATCTAATCTTAATCTATTGGATATTCCAAAGACAGTGGCAAGTCTAAAACATATGAAATTTTCGGTATCTAAAATGTATTTTTCTGCCTCAACTTTTGATATTCCGTATGTAGATACTGGCGATAGCGGGCTAACTTCGGTACACATATCTTTGTCACCTATGCCATAACCGCTATTAGTCATAGGAAATAAAATAATTTGATTTTTACTTTTGATTTTACAAATTTCATGGATTGCATTTGTATTGATACTAAAAGCCAATTCTGGGTCTCTATCACACAAAGGTGCTCCTACCAATGCAGCTAAAGGTATTATGACGTCATATTTAGGTAGAATTTTTTTTAAAAAATTTGTGTCTCTTGCATCGCCCCTTATACAATTAAAATTTTTATTTGAATTATAGCAAAGTAAGCTTGTTTCCTCATATAAGAAACTGTCTATAACAGTAACTTGATAATCTTTTTGGAGAAAATGATTAACTAACTTAGAACCTATGTAGCCTGCCCCACCTGTAATTAGTACTTTCATAATAATTTAAAATCGATACCTTAATGTAAAAAACATATAATGAAATAAAATTGTTTAAAATTTTAGACGCACTTTTAATTATTTTAGTTGTAATTTCACTATATTTTGTCCAAAAAAATTCAATTAATTACTCATTACCAATACCTGGAGGGGATGCTTATCAGTATTTCAATACGGGATATAATTTAGCGCAGTATAATATTCATGATTATGATAGAAATGAAAACCCAAAACCAAGTTTCTATAGAGAGCCTTTTTATCCTTTTTTATTGTCTTTAAATTATAGACTGATGGGCCTAAATTCAGATGTAAATTTAGATTGTTTATTTAATGATAAATTAAATTGCGCTAATTACATTCTAAGTGGAAAATATTTAAATTTTATTTTTTTTATTTTAATATTAATTATTTTCTACTTTTTCCTCAAAAACTTTAAAATTAATAGTACTATTACTTGGATATCATTGTTAATAATTGCTAATAATCCATTATTAACACAGTATATTAATGAATACCTCACTGAAGTTCTTGCTTCATTATTATTTTTAGTTTCTGCTTTTTGTATTTACAAAATATTATTTTTTAAAAATTTATCTAATTTCAAAATTTTTATTTATGGCATACTTTTTTCTTTGTTAATTATGACTAAGTTTGTTTATTTTTTCTCAATATATATATTTCTAATAATAATTGTAGTAATATCATTAATAAATTTCTCTTTAATTAAAAAAAATATCTATATAAATTTATTAGCTACTATAAACACAAAACAAATTTTCACATTTCTTTTAATTTCGTTAATAATACCCACATTGTGGAAAGTAAGAAATTTTAATGAATTAGGATTTTTTGAGCTTAGTCCAAGAGGATATGCTGGAGCTATAATGCAAAGACTTGAGTATTTATCAATGACTGATGAGGAAAAGATTGCAGGTCACTATTTGTTTTTTTTTTAAGAGTAATTTAAAAGATAATGGTTTAAAAAAAACAGCTAAAAAGAATTTAGAAAGGTTTGAATTAAGCTGTGAAAATAAAGAAAATTGGTATTGTAAAGCTTTTACAAATGAGGGGTTAGTCTTAAGTCGAATAGACCCATTAAATAGAAAAGTATTTTATGAAATCAAAGATGAGTCTTTTAATGTTTTAATAGAAAATTTGTCAAAGCACCTTTATCTCTCTCCTTTATTTCTTCAGAGGGGAACATTAAACGTGATAAATGGACTAGGTGATTATGTAGACATCAAGACAACATTTTATAGGTATTTTTGGTTTATTAATTTTGTAATAATGTTTTTAGCAATATTATACAGTATAATTCGTTTGAATTATCTTATTATCACTTTATCGTTACCGCTAATTTATCATTATGCTATTTATTCAATGTTAACACACTTTGAACCAAGATACTCTATACTAACCTTAAGTTATATTTTTATATTTAACATTATTTTTATTAATAATTTATGTGAAAGAATAAAATGGAATTTGATCAAGAAGAAATTAAAATAAAAAAGATAAATAGCTCTTTTATTTCTGAAATTGAGTCATTAGGCATTAGGGCTAATGGAAAAACCCAAAACCAAGCTTTAAATAATCTTAAAAAAAAATATCAAGATTACAAAGAATTCATTAAAGAAAATGAATTTAAAGAAATTAGAAAAGTAAAAATTGAAACTATAAAAAATGATGAGAGTTTTTTATTAATTCTAAAAAAATCTTTATATAAGTTTTTATCTAATGTATTTTTTTTATTTTAACTTTGATAATAATTTTTAGTTTTATTAAAAGTGAAATTCTAAAATTAAATTATTCTAAATTTTCAAGAGGTGGTGACTTATTTGATAAAATTACTTATGAACTAGATAAAGCCGCCCAAGATAAAAATGACCTAGATCCAGAAATGGAAAAAAAGATTATTAGCGATTTAAAAAAAGTACTATCAAGATCCAAGCCATTTATAGATGAAATAAGATTTTTGTTTAAAGATTAGTATAATTATAATGAAAGTAATAATCTTAGCTGGGGGACTCGGGACTAGGCTTAGTGAAGAAACTAAAAAAAAACCAAAGCCATTAGTTACAATTAAAAAAAAACCTCTTCTTGGTCACATAATTGATCATTATATTCATTTTTCTTATAAAAATTTTACTATTGCAACGGGATATAAAGGTGAGTTAATTGAAAAGTATATAAAATCACTCAAATCAAAAATAAAATACAATGACTGTGAAATTACTTCATTTAAAACTGGGTTAAAAACTACCACGGGAGGTAGATTAAAAAAAATTCTAAAATCTATTAAAGATGAAACTGTATTAATTACATATGGAGATGGGCTATCAAATGTAAACATTAATAAAATCGTAAAATCACATAAGAAATCGAAAAAAATTATAACAGTAACTGCAGTCCATCCTCCGGCAAGATTTGGTGCGATGACTTTAAATAATAATAATTTAGTTACTAAATTTTCAGAAAAATTTGTCAATAAAGACTCATGGATAAATGGTGGATTTTTTGTGGCAGATAGAAGGAAACTCTTGAAGTATTTTCCAATCAAAGAAGATTTATCATTTGAAAAATACACTTTACCTTTGCTTAGCCAAAAAAAGCAATTAAATGCTTTCAGGCATAATGGTTTCTGGCATCCTTGTGATACAATAAGAGATAAAAATATTTTAGAAGATTATGAAATAAGTCCATGGTCAAATTATGAGTAAAAATTTTCAAAAATCCAAAATAGTAGTTATTGGAGCAACCGGTTTTGTAGGAAGCTGGCTCTGTCTTTACTTATCAAGATTAAAATTCAATTACATTGGTTTTGGTTTGAATGAGAATAAAAATAAGTTTCATAAAAAGATTAAATCTCAAATTAAAATAAAATATTTAGACGCCACAAATAAAAAAAAACTTTTTTTTGAATTAAATCAATTTAAACCAAATTTAATCATAAATTTAGCTGCACACTCACTTGTTCATTTTTGTAATACCTTCCCAAGTTTATCAATAAGAAATAACACAATTTCAACTTTAAATATTTTAGAATACATAAGAGAAAATAAAAAAACTTATTTATTGAACTTTACCTCAGATAAAGTTTATGAGAATAAAGGCTATAGCCACAATGAAAATTCAAATTATGGAAGCAATACGATTTATGGAACAACTAAAATATTATCTGATCTTTTATCTTCAAATTATAAAACATTATATAAATTAAAAATTTTGAATATAAGATGTGGCAATCTCTACGGTGGTGGAGATTTTAATCCAAATAGATTTTTCAACGATTTATTCAGTTCTCACTTCAATAAAAAAAAATTAAGACTCAGATCACCAAAAAGCACACGTCCATGGACATATATACATGAGTTAATTAATTTTTTATTCATAATATCTCAAAAATTCTATGAAGAAAAAATTACAATTTCATATGATGGTGTGAATTTTTCTTCAAATTATAAAAAATATACAGTTGAAAAAATTTTACAAAAAATAAACAATTTTATTGATATTAAATGGACCACTGAAAAAAATTTTGTAAAAGAAGATTTACATTTGAAAATAAATTCAAGATATATTAGAAAAAAAATCAAATATAAAAATCAGTTTAGATTTGATGTTTCTCTTAAAGAGACATTAGATTGGTATAATACCTATTACTCAAATGGAGATATTATAAAAAAGTCAACAGATCAAATAAATAAACTATTTTAAAAATGAAAAAAATGATTTCAGTATTAGTTCCTACTTTCAATGAAAGTGAAAATATTCAAAGATGCTACGAAGAGGTAAAAAAAGAATTAGAAAAACTTAAATCATATAAATATGAGATTATTTTTTTAGATAACAGAAGCGTGGATGATACCTTTTTTAAAATTAAAGAAATCTGTAAAACTGACAGTAACATAAAAGCCTACAAATATTCAAACAATTTTGGGATCCAAAATTCTTTAATGTATGGATATTCTGTAGCAAAAGGTGATGCCGTGATTCAGATAGATTGTGATTTACAGGATAGTCCAAAGTTTTTCAAAACTTTTATACGTGAGTGGGAAAATGGAAGTGATGTAGTATATGGTTTGAGAGAAGAGAGGTCTGATGGATTTTTATTAAATATTTGTATTAAGTTTTTTTACTTCTTCCTAAATAAAATAAGTAAACACTCAATCCCAGCTAATGCGGGTGATTTTAGACTGATATCTAAAAAAATTGTCTTGGAACTTCTTAAATTTGATGTAAACGAACTTTACATAAGAGGTGCTATAGCGAAAATTGGGTATAAACAAACTGGTATAAAATATAAAAGAAACAAAAGATTAGCAGGGAAATCAAAATTCAATATTTTTTCTTACATTGACTTTGCCTTTACTGGTGTTACTCAATACTCAACTACTCCCTTAAGGTTTATCCTATATTTAGGAATAATAATTATGTTTTTGTCATTTTTTATGATTTTATATTATCTTTTTGAAAAGTTTTATATTGGATCAGAAGTTTCAGGTTTTGCTACTTTGGTGTGTTTAATTTTATTTTCAATGGGACTTAACTCAATAATGATCGGAGTTGTGGGAGAATATTTAAACAGACTTTACTCACAGAGTGGTAATTTTAATAAAGTTATTGTTGATGAGGAGATTAATACTAAATAACTAAACAACCATAAAGGATGTTGTTCCAGATATAGAAAGTCTTTCAATTTTAATTTGACCAAATTTTGTCTTAAAAAATTCTTTCACAGCAATCGACTCTCCAGGCCAAAAATCGTGGTTTATTTGATCAAAGGCTATTATTGAACCCTTAGACATAAGTGGAACGACTCGTTCTAAGGTATAGATGGTTGGTTCATAGAGATCAAAATCTAAAAATAATAAAGAAACTAGGGTATGTTTGTTATTTTTTAAGTAATCATCTAAAGTATCTTTAACATTACCTTTGATAAGAAAATTTTGTTTGATATGAGAATTTGGGTATAATTTTGACTTAAATTCTAATAAATCAGTAAGTTTAGAATAAACATCAGCTTTAAGTCCATTTTTAGTTAGCTCTTCATTATTGAGTGATGATAGATCTTTTTCAACAATTTTTTCAAAACCATCAAAAGTATCAAAGCCGATTATTTTACGTAAATGATTATAAGGTTCAAAGATATCCTTTAAATGAAGCCATGAGAAAAATCCTGGACCATACCCAACACCGCATTCAAAAATGTCACCATGGACGTTTAAAGTTTTTTTGTAGAGTTCGTATCTTACTAATAATTTCCGAATTAAGTTTGTAGTGGTGAAGTTAGGAAAGCAGTCGATGTTTAACTGTTCAAGCTTGTGACCATCTTTTTCAAACAAAAAGTTTTCAATATTTTCAGAGTATTCTGTTTCAATAGTATTAGCTCTTTGTTTGGAATTTATTGATGTCATTGTAAATGTCGTAGAATATATCAGCAAACGTTAAATATGTAAGCAATTTAATATAGTAGGCGGCGTCCTACTCTCCCAAGCCTTAAGACTAAGTACCATCGGCGCTGGAGGCCTTCACGACCGAGTTCGAAATGGGATCGGGTTTTTTCACTCCG
>MDTG01170647.1_pt1 | contig 21274 bp, 23 predicted proteins | sample 811421 | NCBI WGS metagenome assembly MDTG01 (sample SAMN05326645, study PRJNA326480) | marine metagenome | isolation source: seawater | place: Pacific Ocean: South East | collected 2011 | reverse complement strand
TGTTCGGGGACGTGGAGGGCACCGCGCTCCTGGAGTCGCTCCAGCTTGTTGTGCGTAGTGTGCAGGGGGATAGGAAGCCCTGCGACCAGAAGAAGCGCTCGTCCACGAGGCGGGCTTCGACGAGCGTGATCCGCCCGAAGGCGTCCCGGCGGACCGCCTGGACGCTGACGCAGAACAGATCCACCCGGACCACGAACTCCCGCCCTCGCGCGTCGCGCTCGGCCAGAACCAGGGGACCCAGCCAATCGAGGCGGCGCGGGAAGGGCAGCGCCCGCCCTGGGCGACCCCAGTCAACCGCCGTGGCTTGGGTGGGCCGCGGACGAGCCAGGTCGCCGGGACGGGGGGTCACGAACTCGAACCCCCGCGGGAACTCGCGGGCGAGGAAGTGGACCGTCGTGACGTCCGCCTGCCAACCGCGGGTCCGGCGGAACACGCAGCGGTGGACCGGGAAGCCCTGATAGGAGCAGTGCGTGGCCATTAGAGATCCGCCAGGAGGTCGGTGCGGTGGATCCGCTTGCCGCGGGCGGCTTCTTCGCGCAGCAGCCGCCAGAAGGCGTCGTGGGCCTGCTCGCGCTGGAACTCGGGGTCCTTACGCAGGCGCCGCGAGTAGTCGTCGCGCAGGCGCTGTTCCTCCAGGCGGGCCAGCGTGCGGGCCTCCAGGACGGCGGCCTGGATCTCGATCCGCTCGTCCACGTAGGCCGTCAGTCGATCGAGGAGCGGGCTGATCAGTGAGGCGAAGGGTCCGAGCCCTGGCACGAGCTGTCCGACGCCGCCGAGCACTTGCCCCAGGTTGCCCTCGAAGATCCCGAGCAGGGCTTCGCCCTTCTCGCGGGCTTCGCCGACGCTGCCGAACACTTGAGCGAAGCGGTCCTGCTGACCGCGCACCAGGTCTCGACCCCGCAGCCGCTTGGCTCGTCCCGCGAGCGCCTTGCGACGTCGATCACCGGCGTCGGCCGTCTCCTCCGCCTGGCGGGTGCGATCGAGGGCGTCCTTGGCACCCTGCTTGAGGCGTTCGATCAGCTTCAGGGCCTTCTCGTAGCGCTCGGTCTTGAGGCGCAGCAGGATCTCTCGGCTCACGGTCGCTCCTCCCGTTGGCGTCGGTCTTGGGCGCGCTCCGCCCGCTCCAGGTCACGCAGCAGGCGCTGTGCCTCTCGCTCGGCGGCTCGGCGACCGCGAAACAGCCGCCGCAGTCGTCGCTCGAGCCCGCGCAGGCCCAGCACGACCACCCGCATGTCCGGCTCCAGGCGGCTCATGGCCGCACCTCGAGCACGTAGGCCTCGAACTGCTTGGGGCCGCCCAGGAGCTGCTCCCGCGGCGAGCGGGTGGGGCGGGTTGCGCTCCAGTAGAGGAGGCTGGCCTCGCGCACCCAGCGGCTGCCCTCGCGGTAGGGCTCCGACTCGCTGGAGCCCTGGTGATCCAGCCGCCAGGGGTCGGGCAGGAGCTGAGGCCAGCGGAGCTGGTCTCGCTCCTGGGCGCTGACGGTGATCTTGGCGACCAGGCGCCAGGGCAGGAGCGCCCCTTCGAAGAGCACGGGGGTGTAGCCGCCGACCGCCAGCTCGAAGTCGAAGCCCGCGTGCCCGCCGCTCAGCTCGGTCCGCACGTCGAGGCGCACCTTGCCCTCCTCCGTGGGCACGTCGCCCTCGACCGTCCACACCGCTTCGACCTGGCGACGGGCCAGTTCCTCGAACACCTCCCCGCTGGTGGCATTGGGAGGCTCCTTGGACTCGACCCAGCGCCGCGCCTGCGGGCCCTTCGCGGAGGCCCGGATCGTCGTCACCACGCCGTCGGGCGTGCGTCGGGTGCTGCGGCTGAGTCCGACCTCGCTCGGCCCCTCGGCGGGGCCACTGACGCCGACTCGGACGCCCCACTGGCGGACCCGCGACACCGCCAGGGCCGCGGTCGCGATCCGCCCGGTGCGCTCGTCGGCGTCGAGGGCCGTCACCTCCACCCCGTGCGGCCCGTTGGTCTCGTAGCTGTAGCGTTCACCAAAGGGGCGGACGTCGATCCGGCCCAGACGGCGTGCCTTGTCGACGGCGCTGGTCCCCTCGCGAGTCCGGATCTCGGTCCGCCACTCCAGAATCTGGAGCCCGCCCAGGTCGTATCGCGAGGCGACCTCCTGCGACCAGGCCGTGATCCCCTCGGTGTCCGCGAAGCGCTGGACCGCTGAGATCGTGAGCGTGATCGAGACCACCGAACGCCAGGCTGCCGACTCGACCGCCGGGGTGGGGCGCGCCCCCAACTGCTCGATCCGCACGTCTTCGTGGGTGGCTGGCCCGAGGCGCCACACCTCGCGCAGCTGACCGGCCCGATCCTGGAGCAAGCGCACGCTCACCCCCGGATCGCGCTGGCGGAGAAGCGCCAGGAAGGTCGTCCACTCCCTCCAGAAGCGGTCCTCGAACTGGACGAAGCGAGCGCCGGGGATCTCCCACACCTCCCGCAGCGAGAGGATCGCGCCGTCCTCCCATTCGGGCTCCAAGCGGGGCTCGAAGGCCCCCTGGACCTGAAAGCTGAAGGGGCGGGGACCGCCGAGGACCTCAAGCAGCAGGGTCATGACCCACCCGTTCCAGAATCTCCTCGAGCTTGGTCCGTAGCTCCAGCAGGGCGTCGACCTCGCGGCCCCGCACGTAGGCCCGCGGGATCAGCACCTGCAGCACGAAGGCCAGGTCGGACACGGAGACCGCCGGCAGCGAGGACTCGGGCGGCAGGGCCGCTTCCGCCTCGGTGGGCTCCTCCTCGGCGTGGGGAGCAAGGGGGGACGCGTGGACGTCGTCGGTCACGAGAGGCCTCCAATCAGGAGCGAGCTGAGGACCCCGGCGTGCGCGTGCCCGTCGGGGATGGTTGGGACGGGACCGCTGCGCAGGACGGCCCCCGCCTCGGCGGCGAGGAGCGCTTGAATGGCGCTGTCGCGCTGGACCTCGGTGACGACCACGAACTCGTCCGGCCGCTCGTCGGCGCGGAAGAAGTGGAGATCGACGTGGCCGCTGGCGCCGTCGACCGGCTGCGGACCCAGGCGCCAGACCAGCGAGAGGCCCGAGACGTTGCGCTCGGTGGCGCGGAAGGGAGCGCCCTTGGCGACGCCTTCTGCCTGCGCAACCAGATCGCCCGTGCCACGGGCCACGCTCATGTGGACGTCCACGGCCCAGCGATCGGGGGCCGTCTCGCGTAGCTGCCAGTGCAGGACCCCGCCGTCGGTGTTGGTGCTGGACTCCCCAGTGACGACCAGGGCCTGCGCCGAGGCCAGGAGCTCGTCCTGGGGATCGCCCTTCTTGGTGGGCGTGCGCTCCAGCAGGAGCGGTCCGAAGCCACGGGGCCCCATGTATGGAAAGCCGACGCGCAGGCCGCTGAACGACAGGGTCTGGTCGTCTCCGGCGATCTTGGCGCTGCAATCGAACTCCTCGCGCCCGCCGAGCCCCTGCTCGGCGCCGCGGACGCAGCGGAAGGTCCAGCGGCCTGCAGGGCAGGCCTCCCCCGGCGAGAAGGGGCGCAGGCGACCTCGCCCTCGGTTGTGCGTGCCGAACACCGCCGGCTGCGCGATCACCACCCGGCGGGCGACCGCTTGCGGACCTGCGTTGCTGTCCGCCGCCATGGCCGACACCAGCGCCGGCAGGAAGCCGCTCCCGCGGCGGGTCAGGCTCCCGCTGGGGTCCCGGGTTGAGGCCTCGCTCGCGAGTTCGCTGACGTCCTGCTCCAGGAAGGCGCTGCCGCGCAGTTGCGCCCACTCGCGCAGGGCGTCGCGGAGCGCCAGGCGGGCGTCCCGCAGCCGGTCCGCGACCACCGCCAGGGCGTCCCCAAAAAGGCGCCGCGCGTCGCGATCGTGGGCCTCTCTCCCGTCCCAGACGGCGTCGATTCGGCCCAGCCAGTCGGGCACGACCAGAAGTCGCAGTTCTTGGACCGGCTGAACCGCGGGCGGAAGGTCCCAGGCCCCGGAGAGCCCGGAGCCGTTCAGCGGGGCGAGCGCTCCGTTGGGGCCGGCCGCGACGGCGACCTGGCCGTTGGGCGCCGAGAAGAGCGTGACTCGGCGCTGTGCGTCAAGACGTAGCCAGAGGGAACCATCGGGCGCGGTGTTCCGACCGAGGGCGACGCCGCGCAGCTGCACGCCTCCTGGCCCCACAACCTCGGCCCGGTCGCCCAAGACCAAGACGCGCACCCGCTCCAAGGAGTAGCGACGCTCCAGCTCGGCCAACTCGCCCAGGGCGGCTAGGTAGGTCGCGGCCAGCTCGTGCCCCAGGAGCCGGGTCCACGCCGCTTGGGGTTTCTGGAGGTCACTCACTGGACGAGCACCCGCAGTTCGACCGACTGCTCGTAACCCGTGTCCTCGGCGCTGGCGTCCAACACTTCGAGCGCGCAGGCAACCACCTGAGGCACCTCGTTGGCGAAGGCACGGGTCCCGTCGTAGCGCTCACGCAGGGCCTCGGCTTGCTGCCGCAGCGTCAGGGCGGGCTCGACCCCGGTCCGCCGAACGCCGGGCCGGGTCTTGAGGCGCAGGCGCAGCTCGTAGCGGAGAAGCACGGTGTCGACCTCCGGGCGCTCGCTGCCGGTGGGCTCGATCCACACTTCAAGGCCGCTGCGCTGAACGCGCTGGGGCTGTTCGCCCAGGTAGACGGCGTCGGGCGAGACCCCAAGGGCCGCGGCAAGGTCGGCGCGCAAGCGCGTTTCCAGTCGGTCGAGATCAATCATGAGCGTCGGTCCATGGCTCGGATTTGCCGCACCAGCTCGGCTTCGAGCTCGTCAGCGAGTCGGGATTCGTCGAGGGAGACAGTGCTGCCGCGGGCGCGTTGGCGCCGTGTCCCGCGCCACCAGAAGCGGAAGCGCTCGCCGATCCGCGAAGGCGAGAACACGAAGCCCCAGCGCTTGAAGGCCACCCAGCGCGCAGAGCGGACCTCCTGGGCGAGCGAGCCGCCCGGGGCCCCACCCCCTTGCGGGGGTGGGGCGGCCAGGACGGCTTGGGCGTAGGCGCGCTGCACGCGCCGCGCCCAGCGCACGTAGAGGGACTTCAGGCGGAGGCGCACCGCAGCTCTTCCTCGACCTGGGCCAGGCGCTCGGACGTCGTCGCGCAGAAGGCGCGCCCGCGCTCGATCCCGACCCACTGCCGACCGGCGCGGAGCGCGGCCTCTCCGCAGGTGCCGCTCCCGGCGAAGGGATCGACGACGAGCCCGTCCTCCGGGGTCACGACCTCGATCAACCGCTCGAGCAGCTCGATCGGCTTCTCGGTCGGGTGGACCCGCTTGCGGGCCGGGACCCGCTTGCAGGGGATCAGGTTGGACCCCGACTTGGAGAAGTAGCGCGGCTTGACCCCACCCTTGGTGAAGTGAAGCACCAGCTCGTGGCGCGGACGGAAGCCCTTGCCGAGGCCGATCGAGCCCTTGTCCCAGACCACGAGGTTCTGGTGGCGAAGACCGGCCGACTCCAGCGCGGGGGCCAGCGCGGGAACCATCCGCCAGTCGCAGAACACGAGCAGCGACCCGCCAGGGACCAGGATCCGGCAGGCTTGGCAGGCGACCGCCCGCAGCAGGAAGGCCAGCCCTGCCGTGCCCATGTTGTCGCCCGTGAACCAGCGGGTCTTGTGGCGGACGCCCATGGCGCGGGCAGCCTGCTTGCCCTTCTCGGTGAACCCGCCCGCGCAGTAGGGCGGATCCGTCACGATCGCGTCCACCGACTCCGGCTTCAGGGTCGCCAGCTGGTCCAGCGCGTCTCCGTGCAGGATCTTCCAGCGTTGTTTGGGCTTCTTGCGACAGGTCATAGACCCTCCTCAGGGGCAGGGGGAACAGAGGCAGGAACCGACGAGGGCGACCACCGCCCCGCCAGAACGTCTTGGACCCAGGTCAGGGCCTCCTGCGCGGAGACCATGGGACCGGTGAGGTTTCGGTAGCCCGCGAGCAGCTCGGCGATCACGACCGGGGCGAGCGGCCGACCGTTGGCCTGGAGGTGACGGAGCTGGAGGAACCAGCCCTCCTGCTCCTCGCGCCACATGAAGTCGGCGTCGTTGAGGTAGCGGGCGAGCCAAGGGCCGAGGCCCTCCCCCAGCTGGCGCTGGGCGTGGACTTGCTCGTGGAGGAGCAGGGCCTCGCGCTCGACGCTCCCCGCAGGGAAGCTGGCTTCGAAGGCGCGCAGATCGGCGACGTAGAGCCGCGTGCCAAGGGTGGTGGCGACTCCCGCGGAGATCAGGAGGTCGGGCCGCTCCACGACCTCGACCAGCGGACGCCAGCGCTCGTTCAGGGCGACGGTTTGGGTGCTGCAGCCGCCCAGCGTCAGCACCAGCACAGGGAGGAGGTGCCTCACCGGCCAACCTCCACGAGCCGCACCCGGAAGGCGTGGTCGGGCTGGTCGGGTGTGAGGACCCAGGCCCGCAGCTCTCGCACGCCTCTGGCCGCCAGCGCCAGCAGCGTGCGGCTGGGCGGCACGTGAACGGCAAGCCGTCCGCGCCCCAGCAAGCGGACCTCAGGGGCGCGAAGCGACTCGGGGCCGAGGAACACCTCGCTCTGGGTGGAGAAGGCGGGGCCCTTCGGACCCGAGGCGATCAGAAGGTGGCAGGGGACGCGCGGGTCGATCGGCGTGGGGTGGACGCGGATCGCGGTTCGGGCGGGCGCGGAGCGGAGCGTGAAGGTCTCCAGCTGGCGGCGGGGCGCGCGGACCTCGACCTCCTCCGCAGCGATCAGGCGGCCGTCGCAAAGCGCCGTGACCTCCAGGTCGAGCGGCTGGTCTCTGACCCCCTCGAACACGAGCAGGGCTTGGCAGGGGCGGGGTCCGGGCTGGAGCTCGTAGGCCAGCTCGTGGGCGTTACCGAACCATCGCCGCGGGTTGAGTGCGCTGCGCTTGACCAACCGGCGGCGAGGCCCGAAGGCAAAGGCGAAGCGCCGCTCCGCCTCACGGCTGCGCGAGTCGTAGATCGCGAACTGGAGGGGCGTCTCCAGAAGCGCCTCGAAGCGCTCCCGCTCTTCGTCGAGCCGGGAGCGAGCGCCAGTGACCCCGATCCCGCCCCAGGAGCCCAGCAGCTGCCCCGCGAAGCGATCGGCCCGTCGCGTGAGGAAGCGCTCGTGGCTGAGAATGGCCTCGTGATCGGGGCTGAGCAGGTAGACCGAGAAGGGGATCGGCTTCGCGCCAGGCCGCGTGCGAGGCCGGACACGAAACTCGACCACCACGAAACGGCGGCGGGAGCCGAGGTCGACGTAGTTGCTGAAGGAGAGGTCGAAGCGGAGGAGGAGCGCTCGGCTGCTTCGATCGAGGAGACGAGCGTCGCCCTGGAAGAGCAGCTCGTAGCTGGAGAGGAGCTGGGAGACGCGGACGCGTTGGCGGACCTGCCCCGCGAGCGTGGGGCCAGGAGCCGGGTCCAGCAGGAAGGGGCGGCGTCGCCGCGGGGGTCGGGGCGTTCCGGGAGGCGAGGCGAGAGGATCGCTCAGGTTGGCGTTCAGCCGCGTGTCGCGGACGTGGTGTTCCTCGACGCTGACCCGCTCCTGGACGTGGCCCGCCTCGAGCGGGCCCAGCTGCCTGAGCCGCTCCTGCTGCTCGGCCAGGGCCCGCAGCACGGTGTCGTCCCCGTAGACCTTGGGAGCTGCCACCGTGACCTCAGCCACAGGCGCGGCGCAGCCTGCGAGGGCTCCAGCCAGAGCCGCACCCACGATCCGCTTGGTTCGCGGGCTAACGGTCAAAGGGACCTCCCACGACGTTGCGGACCTGGGGCACGCCCACGCGCCGCAACGAGCCTGCGTCGTCGCGCTGGTCGCGGACTTGGTCGTAGTAGCGCTCGCTCAGCTCCAGGAAGCGGAGCGTGGCGATTTCGCTGGTCTCGCCCTCGCCGAAGACATGCCCCTGGGCGGCGAGCAGGCCCAGGAACTGGAAGGCGACCGCACGCTCGAAGCGACGGGGGTCGGCTGCGTGGGGCACGACGCCCTCGACCAGCAGCCGGTCGTAGATCGCGTCGGACGCGCTGACCAGCAGGTCCGCCAGGCGCAGCTCGCCGGTGGACTCAAGGTTCGAGAGGTCGGTGGCGCCGGTCAGCTGAGCGACACGCGCCACGTCGGGCACGAGGGCCGTTCCGCGTTGCCACATGAGGATCTCCAGGGGGCAGGAGGTAAGGAGGCGGGGGAGGCCTTCGCCCCGCGCCCGAAGGCGCGGAGCGGAGGCAACGACAAGGACGGAGAGGAACTACGGCGTCGGCGTCGGAGCCGGGGCCGGAGCGGCCTGCGGTCGGATCCGCACGCGGAGCAGCGCGAGCGGGTTCAGCACGACGGGTAGGCCGTACCAGCCCGCGTAGATCCGGATCCCGACCGGGTCGTCGCGGAGCTTGGCGTAGGCGTAGTAGCCGCGGACCTCGCGCACGAGGCCGGTCGCCTGCTCCGCCGTGGCGAACACGCCGCCCGAGGGCACGAACACCCGCCCCTCGGCCCAGCCAAGGACGCTGCGCAGGCGAGCCTCCTCGGGCAGGATCAAACCCACGTCGCTGGGCCAGTAGGACGTGACCGGGCCGGCCTCCGGCTTGTAGGTCCCGTCCGTGAAGCGCCAGTCGAAACCGCCCAGGCCGGACCACTGGGGATTGCTCCCCTCGCGGTTGGCGTTCCGCAGGATCTGGAGGCTCAGGACCTCCTTGGCGAAGTCGCGGATTTCCTGGTTCTTCACCAGGAACCCCTCGGCGTCGGCTTCGACGATCACGTTGGCGGCCCGCAGCCCGCTCTGCGCCTTGTAGGCCTTCTTGAGCCGCCCGAACTCCTCGGAGCGCAGCAGGACGTTGGGATCGCTCCAGTCGAGCGAGGCCTCCTCAGGCACGTCCCAGTCCAGGTCGAACTCGATCTCCGAGCCTGGGACCGTCTGCTTGTTGACCCGCAGCCGCCCCAGAAGCGTCCCGCAAGCGAGGAACTCCTTGGTGTTCTCGATCAGGTTGGCGAGGTCCTGCAGCTCGTCGGCCAGGATCGCCTCGGCGTCCTGGGTGTCTTTCCCAGGGGCCCGATCGAGGAAGAGGTGGCTCGAAGGGAGGTCCTTGTAGAGCTTCACCATGGCCATGGGGCTGGCCCGCTGCTTGACGCCCAGCCGGCGCGTCTGCGTGTGCGGGCTCTCGACGCCCGTGACGGGCGCCAAGTGCCGGGAGAACTCCACCTCCTCCCACTTGGCCGAGCGGCCCATGGGCTGGATCCGCTTGGCCCGCGAAGCGAAGAGCGCCGTGCAGGCCCGGTTCTCGGCCTGATTCGCGAAGCGGCGAATCAGGCCGGTCAGGGTGTCGACCGAGAGCAGGTCGTCTATGGGGGTCTTGGACATAGAACCTTCCTTAGGAGCGGGAGGAGAAGAGGGAGCCGTGGCGGGAGAGGACGCGCTTGGCCTCGGGTGTGAGGCCGATCAGCTGGCCCTCGTCGAAGTGGCCCTTGCGGAGCACCGGGACGAGCGCGGGGACGCGCTTGCCCTGGAGGTCCTTGAGCTCACCCAGGCCGTCGGCCACGCAAACCTCGGGGTCGCGACCGACCCCCGGCACGCCCGTGGCGCCGAAGGCCGGGGCGTGGCTGCTCTCGACCAGCACGAAGGCGTCCGCCCCCGAGCGGCGGCTGCGGATCCGCACGTGGCCCGCGGCGTCCTCGTCGGCGAGGAAGTGGCCCGCGAAGCCCGCGTTGCGGTTCAGCTGGTCGATCACCGCGGCGTTGTCCTGGGCTGCCGGGTCGAGCAGCACCGAGAACCCGAGCCCGCGGCTGAGCGAGACCGTCACGATCGAGTTGGCCCAGGCTGCGTCCGCGGGCTGGAGCGCGCTGGCCGTAGCCGGTCGCGCCCAGTCGGCTCGCGCGTCGGTGGCGACCACGAAGTGGTCCTGTCCCTCGGCGCGGACGAGCACGGTTCCGGCGCGGATCTCGTACTCAGGGGCCAGGGGAGACTGGGTGTCCGCGGCGACGACCACGTCGCGGCCACGGGCATAGACCTGATCGTTAATCAGGAAGCAGCGCGGGTGGAACTCGCGCACGCTCAATCCGGGAAGTCGCATTCGTCTCTCCTTGGCTAGACGGGCTTGGTGGTGAATTCGGAGCGGTCGGCGAGGAACTCGGGGACGAGGTTTCCCGAGGCGCGCACGACAGCGGCCTGAGCCGCCAGCGAGCGCTCGCCCTCGTCGGTGGTGGCAGCGGGGTCGCTGGGGTCGGCGCCCAGGGGCTCGCGGACTCGGCGTGAGACCGGCGCCTGGCTCTGAGCACGGCTCTGCTCGAGCAGCGCCTGGCCGAGCGTGTGGGCGGCCTGGACGGCGCCCGCCTGGAGCAACGTCTCGACCGCCGCGAGGTCCTCGGCGTCGAGGGGCGCCTCCAGGGCGGCGGCTCGCCGCTTCAGGCCGTCCACGAGGCTGGCCGCAGGCTGGAGCGACACGCGGGCGACGGTGGCGTTGAGCGCCTCGACCTGAGCCCGCAGCGCCGTCAGCTCGACGCGGAGCGCGTCCTCCTCGGCGGAGGGCGCCGGATCCGTGGCCACCTCGGGCTCGTCGTCCTCGTCCCCGAAGTAGCGGGCCAGAAAGGCGAAGACCCGCAGCTTGGTGGCCTCGGTCCCGTCGCGAGTGACCAGGCGATCCAGGCGGGCCACGATCGGATCGGCGCTGCGCTCGGAGAGCCCGGTCGGGTTCGCGGCGGGGTCGGCGACCCAGTCGGCGCGGAGCAGCCCGTCGGCGTCGGGGATCCGGGCCAGGGGCTCCGTGTCCTCGCCCTGCGCCTCACTGAGGGCGAAGTGGGCCACGATCGAGATCCCCAGGCTGGCGGGGTCCTCCTCGGCGCGGGTCATGAGGTAGTCGGGGGCGGGCGTACTCAGCCCGTCCGGCTTCAGGCGCCAGGCGCTCTCGGCGAAGCAGAAGTCGCCAACGGCGCGGTGGCCGAGTTCGGTCGTCCCGCCGCAGACCTCGCAGGTGGTGTCCTCTGCCTCAGCGTTGCAGGTCCGGCAGCGGCGGAAGGCCTCCTCGCGGAGGTTCGACCAGGAGCCCAGGTGGCGGGCCAGGGCGTCGGCGCAGAGGGCGCCGTGGGTCCAGCGTCCACGGACCCCCTCGCCCAGCTCGACGGTCCGGCGGACGGTCGCACGGTCGATCTGGAAGCCATGGCCCTTCGCGGGGCCGGTGGTCAGGAGCGAGACGTTGCGGACAGCACCAGGGAAGGCGCGGTCGACACGAACGCGGTCGGGGAGGAAGGGCGTGCTCAGGCGCACGAGGGGGCGGCTCATGGGATCTCCAGGGGTAGGCGGAAGCGGAAGGCGGACGAGGGGCGGAGAGCGAGAGGCGGGCGGGGCTGGGGCCCGCAGGCCCCAGCCCCTGGGCCCTAGAAGTCGAAGCGCAGGAAGAACGCGACCGTGTCCTGGCCACGGCGAGTCGCCTGGCCGCGGGAGCCGCGGAAGGCGTCGGCCTCGCTCGAGTGGTCGTGGCGGTACTCGACCCCCAGGCCCACTGCGTCGAGCGGGCGCCACTCCGCGGTGGCCGTGGCCTCGAGCAGGGACTGCTCACGGCCGGTGATCAGGCCGTCCTCGTCGTGGAGGAAGGTCACCCGCAGGCCCATGCGGACGGTGCCGTCGAAGAACTCACGGCGAACGCCCGCCTGGACCAAGGCGAAGTCCTCGGTCTGGTCCCCGAACTCCTCCTGGCCGTAGCGCAGCAGCAGCTCGAAGCGCGTCGCGTCGTCGAGCGAGTAGTCGACGGCGACTTCCAGCAGCCAGCGGAGGTCCGCCTCGCTGTCAGCGCGCTCGGCCCCGGCGATCCAGTTGAGGCGGGCCCGGAAGTCCCCACGCTCGAGCCGGAGGCTGCCGCCGAGGGACTTGGCGTCGTTCTCGTCGATCGCCTGATCCCAGCCGTTCACGACGTACTGCGTATAGCTGAGGCCGTCGGCCAGCTCGAAGTCCACGCTCAGTCCGGTGACCGTACGCGGTGCCGAGAGCGCCGCGTAGCTGAGCGACTGGTGGAAGTTTCGGCTCAGGTCGATCGACTCGAAGCCGAACCATCCGTAGCGCTTGCCGGCGCCGATCGTCGTGCCACCAAAGAGCGGCAGCTTGAGGTCGACGTAGGCCTGGCCCACGGCGAGACCGCGGCTCTGGAGCAGGCCGTCGTCGTAGGCCTCCTCCACCACGCGTCCAGCCACGACGTCAAGGCCGTAGCCCACGCCCCAGATCGCGTCGGGTGAGATCCGACGCTCCACGCCGAGCAGGGCGTGGGTGAGGGCGAAGGTGTTGTGGTCCAGGTCGCTGAGGCGCAGGTCGTTGGCGCCCTTGCGCTGATCGGGAGCGGCCAGGTTCCAGCCGTAGCTTCCGCGCAGCGCACCGCGAACTCGGGTGTTCTCGAGCAGGACGTCGCTCAGGCGAGGGATCTCGTCCTCCGGCGCCTCGACCGGGCCAGCACGCAGCTCGTCCAGCTCGCGCCGCAGCGCTTGGACCTCCTTGCGCGTCTCTTCGTAGAGCTTGGTGGTTCCAGGGTCCTCCTTCGGTGGGGTGGGGTCGTTCGCCCAACCGGGCGAGCAAAGAAACAGGGGCAAACACAGACACAGACAGAGCGGTCGCAACACAGGCGCACCTCCTTCAGGACCCAGGGGCGGCGAGCGGACGGGAAGTGCCGCCCCGCCGGAGTTCGTTGTTCGAGCGCCGCCCAACGGAGTCCTCGCCGGACTCGGTGGCGGCTTGTTCGCGGCGCTCCTCGCGGTCCCCGACGAGGTCGCGGGGTCGGCCCGGAGGCGCGTGGGTGGGGCTGCGAAGCGGCTCGCTCCGCAGGGGCACGCCCAGCTGGTCCAGCAGGGCGGGCACGTCGACCCAGTCGGCGGGCGCGTCCTCTCGCTTGGCGGCCGAGACGAGGCGCAGGATCTCGAGGTAGAGCTTTCGGACCGAGGCCGGGACCTCGTAGGCCTTGATCTCAGGCGGCGGGACGTGGTCCTCGCGATGGTTCTTCCGGTGGACCTTGGCGACGAGCTCGGTCAGCTCGTTCGCGCCGAACTGGGCGAGGTCCTGTATGAACTCCTTGAGCATTCCGTCGAGCGTTCGAGCGCCCGCGGCGGCGATCTCCTCCAGGCCCGAGAGGCGAGGGGGCACCAGGTAGGCCCGCAAAATCCCGGCGTCGAAGCGGTTCAGAGAGCGATCCCAGACGGCTTGGCGGTCCGGGAGATTGAGCGGGCTGACCTCGTAGACCCGGTTGCCCTTGTCGTCGCGCTCTGCCGGGAAGGTGACTGCCCCCGAGCCCTGAAGGGCGACGAGCAGCTTGTTCATGTGGTCGATTGCGTCGACGTCGCTTCCGGCGAGGGACACGAAACCGCCGGGGGCGTAGCCGATCCGCGGCGAGTCGACGCTCCGCTCCAGGTAGCGGAGGTGGAGCAGCTCGGTGGTCAGGCTGCGGCAGTAGTCGCCCCACGCCCGCCGACGGGCCGGCTGGCCGCGCCAGCTGCCGAAGGAGGCGTCCCAGACGAAGACCTGAGCGCGATCCGCCAGGTAGCGCCGCTCTCCGTGGAGAAGCGCGACGAGGTGGTCGTCCTCCCGCTCGACCTCCACGTCGTCCGGCCACAGCTCGTGGGTTGAGACGTAGTGGACGTGGTTGGGCCAGCGCTGGTCCTCGTGGGCCAGGTCCTCGCTGGTCCAGTTGAAGACGACCGGCACGCAGCCGAAGGCGTAGGCCCGAGCGACCGAGCCCAGCACGCTGGGGAGCAGCGGCCACAGCCACTCCTCGGTCTCCTTGACGATCGCGGGGTCGGGGTGGCTGACGTAGTAGAGGTCGGGCCGCCGAACGACGCCCGTGACGGTGCGTTCGGCCAGGTAGACGATCGGGTGGCTGTCCATGGCTCGCAGGGCCGCCAGGGGCACGCGAGCGGGGTTGGGGTGGCGGACCTGCTCCGCCACGAAGGCTTCGAAGGCGCTCGACGCGCGAAGCGTGAGGGCGTCTCTCGAGCCTGGCCCCCGAGCGAAGGGGCGTGTGTCGACCGTGCTGTCCATGACCGGCTACCAGGCCGCCGGGGTCTTGGGCCAGCTGTCTTCGCCGGTGCCGAAGATCCGCCTCGCCGACTCGACGTAGCGGCGGATATCGGCTCGGACGGGCTGCGGGCCAACCAGGCCGTGGTGGCGGACCCAGTTGGCGAGGCAGAGCGCGATCACGCAGTCGTCGTGCTCGCCGCGGACCTCGGGGCACTCGTAGCGGATCTCGATCCGTCCGTGGACTGCTCTGCGCGTCCCCTGGAAGCGGCGCAGCTCGTAGCGCAGCTGGTCGGCGTGCTCGTTGTCGCGAACGCGAATCCGGCTGTGCTGCACGTCCGCTCGCAGCGTCTCCACCAAGCGCGCCTTGAGCTGGCGGGCGTTGGTCGCGACGTCGAGGACCTGCTTGCCCAGGGCCCGCAGGCGATCGACCAGGTAGCCGCCGACGTAGGCCTTGTCGACGCAGGTGATCGAGACCGCGTGGAGCTCGATCAGGGAGAGGATCCGTTCCTCGGTCTCCGGCCAGGAGACATGCCGCCAGCGACCCACGACCTCGGCCTCGCCGAACTCGTTGATCAGGACCACGACCGTCCAGTCTTGGTCTTTGCCGAGGTCGATCCCCAGCCCCCGTCGAGCTTGGCGCTCGCGCTTGGGGAACTCGCGGACGAAGAGCCCGCGGAGGTTGGGGAAGGCCAGGATCAGGGCGTCGACGAACTCGGCGTCGAACTCCTGGGCGGCTCGCTCAGGCGTCATTTTCGCCCGGTTGCGCGCCACCTCCTCGTGGTTCACGAAGGGGCTGTCTCCCGAGCGGAACCGAAACGGCTCGTTGTGCGGGTCCTGACTGACGAACTCGTCGAAGACCCAGTTCTTCCCCATGGGGGAGGTCGTGAGCAGCTTGCGCGGGTTCTTGGCCGCGCTCAGCGCGCCCAAGGCCGCCGTCCACGAGGCGTGGCGCAGGAAGGCCGCCTCGTCGACCCACAGGATCCCGTCGAGCTTGGGGCCGCGAACCGCGTTGGGGCGGTCGGCCGAGAACACCTGCCAGATCGAGCCGTTGGGGAACACGACCCGTTTGAGCTGCTCTCGCCACTCGCAGCCGGGGATCAGCGAGCAGACCCGTCGCATGACGTCGATCGCAGGGCGGGCGTGCAGGTAGGTCGGCGTGAGCAGGACCGAGTAGGACCCCGGCTGTCCCAGCGCCACCTCCAGGGTCAAGAAGACCGCGAGGTAGCTCTTGCCCACCTGGCGGGCGGCGACGAGCACCCGGCAGTTCGCGTCGGAGCGGCGGACAAGCCGCTGCCCCCACCACGGCAGGAACCCAAGGGTCCAAGCCTGAAGCTCGCCGGAGCGGGCACGCACCGCTCCTTGCATGTGCCCCAGCTCTTCGAGTCGATCGAGGAGCGCGCTCACAGCTCCTCCCCCACCAATGCGTCGAGCTGCGCCTCGACGTCGGGGTCGGTGGGCTCCCAGTCCAAGCCCACGTGCCAGCACCAGCGAATGTGATCGACCAAGGCCCCCGCCCGAGCGAGCCGTCGTAGCCACGCCGGCAGGCTCACGAGATCGAGTGGCCGAGCGCTCCGGCCGCGGTTGTGGGAGCGGCAGAGGAACTGGAGGTTGGTCCAGTGGTTGTCGCCCCCCCGCGCCAAGGGCTGCTTGTGGTCGAGTTCGAGCGGCTCGTCCGCGGGCGGCGTGAGGCCCATGAGCGAGCAAGCCGCGCACCCGTCGCCGTCGCGTTCAACGACCTTGTTGATCACGCACTTGGGGACTTCGCTCAGCGGAACCCGCCGAGTGACCCCCCTTCCCCACTCCTGCAGCACGGCGTCGTCGCGCCGCAATCGCCGCGCGCTGCTCACGAGGACGCCCCCTCACTCAGCCGAGCCGCGTCTTGGATCGTCTCGTTGGGGAACTCGCGCAGGTCTCGCTCGCCGGCCTCGGTGACGAACGCGACGATCTCCTCGAGGATCTCCGGCGAGACGACGCGGTTGATCACCTTCGCCAGCAGGTAGGTCGAGCGATCCAAGAGCAGGATCGGCTCGTTGACGGACGCGCTCCCTCCCAGATCCTGGGCCGCCTTGGCGCTGAGCCGAGCCGCGCTGAGGCTGTCCTGAATGGTCTTGGCGACGGTGGGAGAGAGCGAACCTGCGGCAACGCGAGCGGCCACCTCTTGGTGGATCCGGGTGCGATCTCGATGGTTGCTCGCGGACCGGATCGCTCCTTCGAGGTCGAGCGGCGCCGTGCTTCCGTCCCAGGGCAGATCGAGCGAGAGGTATCCGGCCCGCAGGGCACGCAGCAAGACCGTGACGAAGCGCGTGGCGACCTTGGCCCGTCGTTGGACCGTCCGGACCTGGACCTTCTCGTCGGCTTGGCTCAGCTCGACAATGGCGAGCCGCACTCGCTCCCGCTGTTCGGCGGGGACAGCGAAGAGGGTGCTCACTGGGCACCTCCCTCGCGGCGGAGGCGCCTTTCGGGAGACCACCCCCGTGCCAGCGCCTCTTCCCAGCGGTCGACCTCCTCCACCCCGTCCGGGCGCCACCCGCACTCAACGGCGACGCTCCAGAAGGTGCGCTCCACTGGCGAGGTCAGGCAGGCGGCGACGTCTTCGAGGTCGACGTCGCTGCGAAGGCAACGCTCGACCAGGGCTTCGAAGTTCGCAAAAGAGCCCTTCGCAGCCTCCAGCGCAGCCGCCAAGTCCTCGACGGTGGGCGCCGGAGGAGTAGGGACGGAAGAAGCATGGTTGGGGTGGGTGGGAGTTGATTGGTTTGGGTGAGTGGGGTTCATGACCACCTCCTTCACCCAGGCCCCTTCCCTGCCTTCCCTGCTTCACAACTCCTTCTCCAACAGGGCCTTCCGGGCCTTCCACGGCACCTTCCCTGGGAAGGCCCAATTTCAGGGCACTTACGAAGGCCGCCTTCCCTGACCTTCCCGAGCCTTCCGAGGGAAGGTGGGGGAAGGCTTGGGAAGGTCAGGGAAGGGTCGTCGGAATCTGTTGCCCCGCAATGACTTGCAGACAGGGGGCAACGAGGGAAGGCTGGGGAAGGTCGGCAAGACGACCGACGGAGCGCGAGGGGGCAACGTGACCACTGGCTACCACCGGATCCGATCGCTGAAGGTGTCCGACGGATTCCTAGACGGGCTCGACGTCGAGTTCTCGGATCACCTGAACGTCGTGATCGGCAGCCGCGGCAGCGGCAAGACGACCCTGCTCGAGCTGATCCGGTTCGGGCTGGGGGTCGAGCCGACCAACAAGGCGGAAGCGGACCGGTTGATCCGCGGCAACCTTGGGCACGGGCGGGTGATCCTCACGATCGAGACTCAGAGCGGCTCGGTCTACACGGTCGAGCGCTCCCACGGCGGGCGGCCCCAGGTCTTCGCGCCGGGTGGGGAGTTGGTCCCGATCTCGATCGAGCGGGGGGTTCTCTTTGGCGCTGAGGTCTTCGGGCAGAACGAGATCGAGGCGACCGCCAACAATCCGGAGTACCAGCTCCAGCTGATCGATCGATTCGCAGACGAGGGGCTGAAGGAGGTCGAGGACCGTATCCAAGCCCTGCTGCGCCGCGCGGAGCGCGCGCAACACGAGCTCCTCCCGGTGCTGCGAGAGCTCGACGACGTTCCTGTCGAGGAACTCCAGGACAAGCGGCTGGAGTTGGCGGAGGAGCTTCGCCTGCTCGAGCAGGCAGGCGGGGAAAGCGTCGAGCTGAAGACGGCGCTGGTGGAGCGGGGGAAGCGCGAACGCGAGGAGACCGCCCTCTCTGCGTGGATCGAGCACCTGACCGGGGAGGTGGACACGATCCGCAGCGTTGCCAACGGATTCGCCTCAGGGCTCGTGGAGCACCTCCCTGGCGACGCGCTCGACGGCCCGAACACCGCGGTGATGAAGAAGCTGGCCAAGGATCTTGAGGGCCTTCGCAGCGCCTTCCAGAAGGGGTTCCAGAAGCTCGAGGATCGATTGCGCACCAGCTTGGAGAAGGCGGAGTCCTCTCGGGGAGAGGTCGCGGAGGTGCACGCGCAGCTCGAGGCGAAGTATGCCGAGCTCCTCAACCAGCACGAAGCCGCTCGTGCGCGCCAACACCGGCGGAACCAGCTCACCAGCCTCCAGCAGGAGGTCGACGGACGACTTCGCAAGCGCGCCACCCAGCTCGCGAGCAAGCGCGAGAAGGAGGAGGTCTGGGAGGAGATCACTCGAGAACTTGCCGAGCTACGCGAAGAGCGCGCGAATCTCCGGGCTGCCGTTGTGCGCCGCCTGAACAAGGACCTCGCCGACGCCCCGGTCCGCCTGGTCTTTCGCCAGGGGGCGGACCGCAGCGACTACGAGGAGTTGCTGTCGCGGGCGTTCTCCAAGGCCAGACCTCGCCTGCAGCGTCACAAGCCCCTGATTGACTGCCTGACCAAGGACAGCCCCCGCCGGCTTGTGAGCAGGATTCGACGCGGAGCGAAGGGAGAGCTGGAGGAACTGGGTCTTGGGGCCCACCAGGCGGCGCGGGTCATTGACGTCTTGGCCAACACCAAGGAGCTGTTCGACCTCGAGGTCATGGACCTGGGGGACCTCGCCGCGATCGAGTACCGGATCGAGGAGGGAGTCTGGCGAGGGTCTCAGAACCTGAGCACGGGGCAGAAGAGCTCTGCGGTCCTCCCCCTCCTCCTGCTCGACAGCATGCGTCCACTCGTGACGGACGAAATCGAGTCCCACCTCGACCAAGCCACGCTGGTCGAGAGCGTGATCTCGCAGGTCCGGCGAGTCCGCGGTCGCCGCCAGCTGATCTTTGCGACGCACAACGCGAACGTGCCAGTATGCGGCGACATGGGCGACACGCGCGTGATCGTGCTGGCCTCCAGCGCCAACCATGCCTGGGTGGACCAGATTGGCTCCGTCAGCGAGACCAAGGAGAAGATCCTGAGCCTCTTGGAAGGCGGCCAGGAAGCCTTCGAGACCCGCCGGAAGCGCTACGAGCAATGAGCGAGTTGGATCAGCTCCTCGCCGACCTCGACTCGAGCGACTGGGTGAAGCGCGAGGCAACGCTCTATGCGCTCCCCGACTACGCCGAAGCGCTCGTACAGCCCCCGCGCGTGGATCAGCTCGTGGCGTTGCTGGAGGCGCGCGCCCGCGACAAACACTCGGCGGTCCGCATGGCCGTCGCCGAGTGCCTCCAGTTCCTGCGCCCGCCCAACGTCGAGCGACTGATCAGCATGCTCGCGGGAGACGCCCACGAAGGCGTGCAGCGCAAGGCCGAAGCAGCCGCCCGACGCTGGCGGCCCAGCGTGAAGCGGCCGAAGAGCAGCGCCACCAAGGCGCTGGAGAGCTTGCGCAAGAAGGACCCAGAGCTGGCGCGCCTTGCGGAGCGAGCGGCCCGCGCCATGGTCCAGGAGTCGACACGGGAGATCGCGCACGACTTCGCCCACCACGCGGGCACGATCGAGGGGTTGGTGGGCCGGGTGCGGCGAGCTGTGGGGGCAGGGCGCCCTCTGGACCGACACCTGGACGGGATCTCCCGCGTGGCCGGGGTCGTGGGCGAGCTGAGCCGCAGCCTGAAGAGCTACGGGAACCTGTCACCGCTCGAGTTCTCCCAGGAGCCAATCAACGAGTTGGTCCAGCTCGCGACCGAGGCGGTCCGTCTCAGCGAGAAGGCGAAGGGGGTCGAAGTCGAGGCGGAGGTGGCAGCTGAGCTGTTCGCGGAGGTCCCCAGAGCCTCCTTCGTCAGCCTGGTGGAGAACCTTCTCCGCAACGCAATCGACGAAGCGGCGAAGCAGACGCTGGAGCGGCGGCGCAAGGTGCGAATCGAGGCAATGAGCGAGGACATGGACCTGGTCCTTCGCATTGCCGATCGCGGCAACGGGTTTCCCTCTGCCGAGTTCGACCAGTGGCTGCTCCCCGGGACGTCCACCAAGAAGGGAGGCCGGGAGCCGAACTTCGGCATGGGGCTGGCCAACGTGGGTCAGACAATCGACCGCTGTGGCGGGCAGCTGACGATCGAGAGCAGCCCCGAGGGGGCCACGATCACGGTTCGACTTCCGCTCTCACAGGTGGGCCCGTGACGGGCGAGATCGTGGCGCTCGTGGTCGACGACCGCGAGGACATGCTCGACATACTCGTGGAGATACCGGCGGACCGCGGCCACACCGTGTTGCGAGCGGGGTCCGTGGCGGAGGCCATGCAGCTCTTCCTCAGCCACGACGTGACGTACGTGATCCAGGACCTCCAGTTGCCGTATCGCGCCGGAACCGAGGCCAAGGTGGAGTATGGATTCGACCTGCTTCGCAAGCTGCGGGTCCACCGGGACAAGGACTCCCTCGCAATCTGCTTGGTCACCGCCGAAGGACTGAGCGCCGAGGAATCCACACGAGCCTGGAAGCTCGGGTGCTCGGACTACCTGGTCAAGCCAGCCACCGTCGAGCAGCTCTTTGCCTTCATTGACGAGGCCGTCGCGGGGCTGGGAGAGATCGAGTTCGAGATCCCGAGCGAGCCAGAGCAGCCCGCCGAACTCGACGGCAAGACGCCAGCAAAGCGCAAGCGAAAGCGCAAGGAGAAGGTGGCCCGCAAGAAGCTGGCGGCGAGGATCTGGAAGGACTGCGTGATCACGCTGGGCGTCGAGATCATTGCTTCGTCCAGGCTGGGAGCACCAGGTCAGATCCTCGAGCCGAATGCGAGTGTGCGCAGGGCGCTTGAGCTGCTGCTTGACGCCCAGAAGCAGGGGAGGGGCGGCGACCCTCTGACCCATTTCCCCAAGGCAGGGACGCGCTACAAGATCGTCAACGCGCTACGGAACCTGCTAACGGAGACGTTCGAAGTCGAGCGCGGGGGACGCGACCCGATCCCCCACAACGGGACCTTCTACGAGCCTCAGTTCACGCTGGAGAGCGATCTCGAGGACATGGACGCTCCGGATCTCGTCACGGTTCCACCTCGACGCTGCGTCTGCTCCGACACCTTCTACTCGTTCCGCTGCGAGGACTGCGACGGGGAGTTCGTTGAAGACCTGTGCCGCGAGTGCCATCGTGAACGGGTGCACGACGAGATCCCGGACCTCAACCAGTGATCCAAGCGCCCAAGTCTCGAATTCGGACTCTGGACGCTCCTGAGAGAAGTGAGCGACCGCTCGCAGATCCGTCGTTCGGCGAGATTCGGGTACCCAACCCACCACGAAACCCCCGTGTGACGCTCAAGGGGGTCGCGGCAACAAGCCCGCCCCTAAGTCGCATGTCCTCGACGGGCAACCGTCACGGGTCGGAGGGTCGGGCAACAGGGATTCGGCGCGTTTCGCCCACAGAACTTGGGCTTGTGCTTTTCTCCGCCCCCGTGAAAAGCAGATTCCCAACTCGCGCGCGCGACCGCTGCTTCGCTGTCCGGCGGCCTGCGGCTCGCCGAACTGGCGATTTGCGTCAACCGCGCCAGCGTGATCCTGGCGGATCACGC
>MDTG01378162.1_pt1 | contig 21275 bp, 20 predicted proteins | sample 811421 | NCBI WGS metagenome assembly MDTG01 (sample SAMN05326645, study PRJNA326480) | marine metagenome | isolation source: seawater | place: Pacific Ocean: South East | collected 2011 | reverse complement strand
GTGGAAGTGCGGCAACGCATGTAGCTGACCAGTACTAATAGCTCAATTGGCTTGATTTATGCACTGAAAAAAATTTTAAATGATATTAAATAATAATTATTAAAGACCAAACCTCAGTTTTATAACTGGGGTTTTTTTTATACAAAGTTTGTTCTATAATTTAAACTACTGAAATAAAATGCGTTAAAAATAAAATAATACTATTGTGAATAAAATTAAAAGATTAATTTTAAAAAAAAAAGATATAGATTTTTATAACAATGAAGGATTTCTATATATAAAAGATTTTTTTGATAAAAAATTAATTAAAGAATTAAATAAATGTATAATTTTATCATTAGATGAAAGTTTAAAAAAAAATAACTTATACTTTTCTTTTAAACATTATGAATTAAACGAAAAGCTACATAAATTGAGAAAGAAATATCCCTCATATTTTTCTGAATTTTTTCAAACATTACAAACTATGGTAAGTATCTACCCTCCATTAGTAAAAAAAAAATCTTTATCAATTATTGAGCAATTATTGAAGATACCCAAAGATTTTATTACTCTTACTGATGTTGGAATAAGACTTGATGCACCAAAAGATTCTAGGAATGCACTTGAATGGCACCAAGACTCATCATATTACAGGCAAAATGACTCAGGTAAAAATGGTGTAGTTGCTTGGTCTCCATTAATTCAAGATATTTCCATAGAAATGGGTCCAGTTGAATTTTTAAAAAAATCTCAAAGAATTGGTTCTTTAATGACATCAAAAAAAAAAAGTAAAAATAAATTATATTCTAGAAAAATATCTATTGATAAAAATGAAATTCAAAAATATTTAAAAAATATTGCTAGTCTTGAAATTAAACAAGGAGATGTTTTGTTAATGAGTTTAGATATGGTACACAGGAGCGGAAAAAATTTATCTGACAAATTTAGAGTAACTTTATTAGGTCGTTACCATAATTCTAAATCTGATGATTTTAATCCTGGAATAAATCTTTACAATTATAATAATAAAAATATTAATAGAAAAGTACATGGATTTTAAATCTAAAAATTATAAAGACTTAACAAGATTTATTTACCAAGATTTATCTTGGGGACCTCTCTTTAGAAAAAAAGATGGAGAGGTGATTGCAAATGCAGATAACAATGCTGAAAAGTATATTAAAGAGTCACTTGACGTTATGAAAATTCCTGTCTCAGGATTAAAAAATAAGACAGTATTTAATATTGGAACAGGTAGAGAAAGTCGCTATTTTGCTGAACAGGGATCTGAGGTTTATCATGTGGATATAGCGAAAGACTCCTCTGATGCTCTAAATAAATGGGCTAAAGAAAATAAAAAAAAAGTTTCATCACAATTTGGAAATATTCTTGATCTTGATATTGGAGAAAATAAATATGATGTCATTTATCTAAATGGAATATACCAGCATATAGAAAAACCAGCATTAGCACTCATAAAATTAATTAACTCTTTAAAGCCAAACGGAATTATGTACATGGGGTTTTACAGGAGCGGTGAATTTAAATTTTTTATTGTTGATGCAATTAGATATTTAATTGAATTGTCAATGGTCAAAGAGGTTAGGGATATAAACTCAATATTATTTACGTTTAATCAGCTTAACCATTATAATTCTACAAGAGTAATGGATGATTTTTTTATACCAAAAAAACACAACTTTCATCCTAAGGATGTTATTCATGATTTAAAATTAATTGGAGGTGAAGTTTTTTACTTTGATGATGATTTGAGAGACTATGTTCATGAGATAGATTCTGACTCTAAAAAAAAAACATACCATCAAGATAAGGGATATTTTTCTATCGGCGGAGATAGAATTTATATAACTAAAAAACACAACAAGATTAAAGATGTTGAAAGTATTAAAGAACAATTAAAAACCATGCAGGGAAGAGATCAGATTTTTGATATTGAATATAAAGAAGATATAATAAATTATAATATTGAAATGATTAAAAAAATTAGAATTTTAAAAGAATCTGGATTTATAAATAACACCCAAATAGCCAGTTTAGCTATTGGATTGCACCAATTTACTAGACCCTTTATCTTTGATCAATCTTATTATTATCAAGAAAGTTTAAAGCTGGGCAGACATAATGCATTAAAAAAATATTTATCAAATTTTTTAAATAGCTTTTCGCCAAAAACATAAATATCAATGAAAAATTTACTCTTCTTATTTTTAAAGGGTAACTTTAAAGAGTTTTTATTTAAATTAAATTACGCTATTCAAAAACGTTTTAATAGATGGAGGGTAATAAAAATATTTAAATCTCTCTCTCATAAATTAATTTCAAATCAGTCAGACTCTAGATTTATAGTATATAAAAACTTTGATTATAATTATTCAAAATTTCGGGAAACTTTTAAAAAAAATGGCTCAAACAAAGGTGGTGAATGGAAGCAAAGAAATAATATAATAAGATCTTTTTATGCTGATTTTTATGAAGATATTCTTTTAAATAAGGATATAAAAAACTTGCTTGAGATTGGGATTGGACTTAGCAATGAAGCTCCCGGATCAAGCCTCAAAAGTTGGAAAGAACTTTATCCAAATGCAAATATTTATGGTGCTGACATAAATAAAAGTGTTTTATTTGAAGAAGACAGAATAAAAACATTTTATACTAATCAATTAAGTAGGTTCGATCTTTTAGAATTTAAAAAAAATTTAAATAATACTAAATTTGATGTGATTATTGATGATGGACTACATACTTATGAGGCTAATATAAACACTTTTGAGACATTATTTAGTCTATTAGAAAAAAAAGGTTTTTACTTTATTGAAGATATTATTTATCCCAACTTAAGCAAATACATACAATACTTCGATAAAAAATATAATTTTAAAGTAATAGAAAGTTTAAATGTTAATGAGCCATGGGGCAATTGTATGATAATTATTACAAAATAAATTTAAAAAATTTAATTAAAATATAAAGATTTAGTAAATTAATTTTATAACTCCAGAAAATTTATCAATTTTAAATAAATTTGATGAATGTATAAGTATACCATGATTTCTTTTTCCGATTAATAAAGGTTTATTTTTTTTTCTTGATTTATTTAATTTGTTTAATCTAGTAGTTTTATCTCCATCATCTAGAAATATTGGATCTGAAGTCTTTTTTGCAGCAAAGATAGTGTCTGGAAAATAGTCATTAATTTTTTTTATAGACTTTTTTAAAAATGATGAAGAGATACCATTAAAATCATCGCTGCAGATCAGAAGATATTCTTTATTCTTTGAACACTTTAAAATTATTTCTTTATAATAATTTAACACGTCAGAAAGATAAAAATCTTGATTATTGCTTTCTTCCTTTTTTCTTTTGTAAAAAAGATATCTATTATTTTTACTAATATTTATATTATCATTAATAAAGATTAAAAATTTTTGTTTAAATTTTTTATCAATTAAGCTTAAGTTTTTAATAAGCTTTTTTTTAGAGGCTTTATTGTGAACGTAAACTGGAAAAATATCATCTTGTTTTATTTGTAAATTATCTGAATGAAGACCAAAACTTTTTTTATTAAATAAAATTGTCTTTTTTGTTTTTATTAATCTTTTAGGGGTATTATTATGATGTGAGCCATGATAATGAAAAACTTTGCTATCTGCAGAATAATATATGAATTTACCTTTTTTTAATTTTTGAGAAGCCCAGTATCTGTCCTCAAGATTTGTTATTGAATTGTCAAATTTGTTATTTTTCCATTCACTTTTTTTTATAATACTACATGCATTATTAAATTGAGGGTCAGTTTTTTGCAATTTATTTTCAGAACCATAGGTAAGCATAAGATCTCGAACTGTCAAATCATCACTAAAATTTAATGAAACTTGTCTTGCGTAAGCTGCACAAATTTTTTTATTTTTTGAAAAACTTTTAATTAAATTTTCTACTAAAAAATTATCACATGGAATGCAGTGAGCACTTAATATTAAAATAAACTCACCATTACATTTTGATATTCCATAATTAAGCATTTTTCCAGGTGAGTAACTATGGTTGTATTTATAAACTTTAGTTCTTTTATAAAATTTTTTTGTAATTACAGTAGTTCCATCAGTACTATTATTGTCTAATACAATAATTTCTTTTGGTTGTATTGTTTGCTCATTTAGTTTTTTAAGGCACATATTTATCCATTTTGACTCATTGTATGCCCTAATCAAAACAGACACTTTTGGTAAATTAATACTATTCATTAGATTTCTTTAAATTGTTCCATAAATCTATAACTTGATATAATTTGCAAAAACTGAAAACTTGTTGAGTTATCATCTTCTTCAATAAATTTATTAAATTTCTTTATTATATACTTTTCATTAAATATTCCTAAATGTTTAAATTTTAATGAATTAATATTGTCACTAAAATAATCTTTTAGATGAGTTTTAAACCATTTTGTTTGAGGATCAGCTATTGTTTTTTTATTTTTTTTAAATCTTAATTTTCTTGTTGATTTTTTTAAAGCTTCCTTCATGATCCATCTATTCGTATCATTTTTGATTTTAAGAGAATTTGAAAGATTGAAGCAATATTTCGCAATATTTGGATCTAAAAAAGGCAACCTAGTCTCAATGTTATTGCTCATAGATATTCTGTCAGTAAATTTTAGATTTCGAGGAAGTTTAATATAATTGATATCTTGTAATTGAGATTTTTGTAAATTGTTCATTTTTTTAAAATCAGTAATAAGCTTATTATTATTTTCATAAAATTTCTCATTAATTACCTCATTTAGAAAGTTTTTATCAAAACAATTTATATCAACGAATGGAGTTGCATCAGAAGTCGAAGCTCCTTGTAATGATAGTGTTGAAATTCGATTAAAAATTTCTGTTTCAAAACCTTTTTTACTTTTGAGCGCAAAATCTAAAAAAAGCTCTATTATTTTATTTGTTGATTTACTTTTATCTAAAAAATAAGGAAATAAATTATAATTATAACCTCCAAGTATCTCATCTCCCCCAGCACCCTCAATAATTACATTGTATTTTTTTGATTTAGCCAAGTTATAAAGCCCATTAATTGCAAAAAGTCTTATTGATGTAAATGGAGACTCCAATGTATATGTCAATTTATCAAATTTATTTATTACTTCTTTAGGCTCAAGAGTAAAAGTGTGATTATTAATATTTAATTTTTTAGAGATAATTTTAGCATCATTAGACTCCCCAAACGAATGGCTATCCTTAAAGTCGTATGTAAAAGAGTCAATTTTATAGTCAGTTTTTTTTGATACAAATGAAGAAATAGAAGAACTATCAATACCACTACTTAAAAAAACACCGACTTTTTTATCAGAAATTAAATATTGATCTAAATTTTTATTTATCATTTCATACAATCTATTAATATTGTATTTTTCTGATTTATTTTGTTTATTTCCAGAAAATATAGACCAATATTTATATTTAAATTTTTTATTATTATAAAAATAATAATAATGTGAAGGTTCTATTGCTTTTACATTATTAAAAAAAGTGTTATTTAAATGATCTTGCTTTCCTAAAAAAAAATATTCACCTAAAGAATTTAGGTTTATTTCAGCTTTATTTAAATATTTAAGTATAGGCTTTATTTCAGATGAGAAAATTAAGCATTTACTGTTTTCAAAAAAATATAAAGGTTTTATGCCAAATTGATCTCTTGCAACTAAAATTTTTTTTGTTTCAAAATTATAAATTAAAAAAGAAAACATCCCTTCTATTTTTTCAAAAATTTTGTTTCCTATTTTTTCATAAAGTTCAAGTAGGATTTCAGTATCTGAATTACTTTTTAATTTAATATCATGAAGATATTTTTTTAATTCTTTAAAATTATATATTTCTCCATTATATATTATTATATTTTTTTCAGAGCTACTTATCATTGGTTGCATTCCTTTGTTTGACAAGTCTTGAATGCTCAATCTATAGAATTTTAAAAATATATCCTCATTTGAAAATATTTTATTATTATCAGGTCCTCTATGTGAAAGTAATTTACAAGCTTTACTTATTTTATTTATTTCAAAATTAAATTTTTGCTTTTTTTTAATAAAAAAAAAACCACACATATATATTGTTATTTATTTATTTTTTTTAAAGTAATCTAAATACCAATCTATAAATTTATTAATGCCAACATCTAAACTTATTTTTGCTTTTAGATTATATTTTTTTTGAAATTTTTTCATGTTTGCCCAAGTACCTAACATATCCCCATCCTGCATTGATATATAGTTTTTATTAGCTTTTTTTTCTAATTTATCCTCAATTATAGTAATAAATTTTTTCAATTTTTGTGGATTACCTCTACCTAAATTTAAAATTTCAAATAAGGTTTTATTATCTTTTTTAATAATTCTTGAAATAAATCTTACAATGTCTGTTATATAAGTGAAATCTCTAAAATGATTACCATTATTATAAACATTAATACTTTTATTGCTGATTATATTTTGTGTAAATTTATAATATGCCATATCTGGTCTTCCCCAAGGCCCGTAGACAGTAAAAAATCTTAAAATCCTAACAGGTATTTTATAAAGGTGGCTATAATAATAGGCTATACTTTCCATTGATATCTTAGAAGCAGCGTAAAATGAAATTGGTTTATCAATTTTCATGTTTTCATCAAAGTATTGCGAGTTTTGCACTCCATATACACTGCTAGAGCTAGCTAATAAAATTTTTTTTGGTTTAAATTCTTTACAACATTCAAAAAGATTAGTTGTAGCATTAATGTTGCTATTTATATATGTAAAAGGATCTTTCATTGAATATCTAACACCTGCTTGAGCAGCCAAATGTATCACATAGTCAAATTCAAATTTTTTAAAAATATTTTTAAGTTTTTTTTTATTTGATAAATCAAATTTAAAAAATTTAAAATTTTTACTTTTTAAATTTTTTAATCTGTCAGTCTTAAGTCTAAAGTCATAATATTTATTTAAATTATCAATACCAATGACTAAATTATTTCTCTTAATAAGGTTTTGAGCAACATGAAACCCAATAAAGCCGCTACAGCCAGTAATTAAATATTTCATTTTATTTATTTATTATTTTTTTAGCATTAATTAAATCTTGAGGAGTGTCAATATTTACAATTTTTCTATTTATTATCAAATAGCCAGATTTTTTTGGAAGGATAGTTTTATATTTAAGAATAGTTTTATTAGAAAAGAAATAAGCTATTCCATTTCTTATAAAAACATCATTTAAGTCTTGTCTACTCACAAAGCTCGAGCCATTATTGTTGAAGTAACTTAATTTTTTTTTATCTAATTTAAGTATCTTAATTGGATGATATTTGTTGCTTATTTTAGATATTGTCCAGACAGCGTCAAATTTATTTTTTTTAAAAATATCATAACATAATTTTAAATCTGTGGTTTTTCTAAAAGGAGAGGTCGGTTGTAATAAGCAAATTGCATCAAATTTTTTTTTATAAAATTTTTGATATCTCTTTAATTCAAATTCTAATAAATCTAAGTCATTAATTTTATCTCCAGAAAGTTTTTTTGGTCTTAAAAAATCAATTAGTATTTTTTTTTTAAATATTTGCGATAATAATTTGAGTCTGTGCTTACAATAATTTTATCAAACAGTTTACTTTTCTTTGCCACATCATAAGCTAACTCAATTAAAGTTTTATTTTTTTTTATTTTTTTTAGGTTTTTATTTTTAATGCCTTTGCTACCCGACCTTGCAGGTATGATGCACAAAATATTCATTTCGTTTATTTAGTTGCTTTAAAATTGAATTGCAAGTACATTAAAATTTCAATATTCGATTAAATTAAATGGAAAAAATTAAAATAATAGCTGAAATTGGCTGGAACCATATGGGCAATATTAGCTTGGCTGAAAAGATGATTAAGGCAGCCAGTAAAGCAGGTGCAGATTTTGCAAAATTTCAAACGTGGAGAGTTAAAAATCTTAAGTCTGGTCCCTGGGATAAAGATGGTAGAAGAGAAATATATAAAAAAGCGGAACTTTCAGCAGAAGATTATCTAAAATTAAACAAAATCTGCAAGAAGTATAAAATTAAATTTTTGACTAGTTTATTTAACCATTTAGATTTTGAATTGATTAAAAAATTAAATTTAAAAGAAATTAAAGTTCCTTCACCTGAAAATAGAAATAGAAATTTACTAAAATTTTGCAGCAATAAATTTGATACAATTTATTTATCAACAGGCGCAGCAACTATAAATGAAATTAAAAAAAGTTATAATATAGTAAAAAGAAAAAATGTAAATTTAATGCATTGCGTTTCGTCTTATCCATGTGAGGCAAAACTAGTTAATCTATCAAGAATTAATAAACTAAAGTCTATTAGTAAAAAGGTAGGTCTAAGTGACCATAGTAGTGATATATTGAGTTCAATAATATCTTTTTCAATGGGAGTTACATTGATAGAAAAGCATTTTACAGTTGATAATAGGTTGCCAGGTAGGGATAATAAATTTGCAATTTTACCTAAAGATTTAACGCAACTAGTAAATTCAGCTAATGAGTTTAATCTTATGTTTGAAAATAAAAATAAAAACTTCATTAAACAAGAAAAAGAGATACGTAAGATTTATACTGGACGATGGAGCAAATAAAAAAAAATCAAGTAAAAATAATTAATTCAAAAATTTTATACGGTAACTTTGGTAATGGAAAATACTTTGGTTATAAAAGTAAGAAAATTATTAGTTTAGTAGAAATTAAGCTATCTAATAATATGTCAGGATTTGGTGAGAGTTTAGTTGGCATTTATTCACCAGGTCTTTACCAAAAAAACTTAGAATATTTATCAAAATTTTTTATAAACAAAAACGTTTATGAGTGTTTAGAAATTTCAAAAAAATTACAAAAGAATAAATTTTTTTTTTATTCAGGATTATTAAAAAGCATTTTAGCATCTATCGAGATAGCATTATTTAACTTAATAGCTACACAAAAAAAAATATCTCTTGCAATGGCAGTAAATAATTATTTTTTTTTTGGAAAAAGAAAATTAATTGATGAAGTACCCGTTTATGCAAGTGCTGGTTCCATTAAAAGCACAATTGCAGATTTAAAAAAAGATATTTTACTATCTCAAAATTTGGATATAAAAAAAGTTAAAATAAGACTCAATATAAAATCAAAATATAAAAAAAAACTAGAAATTTTAAAAAAATATAAATGTAACTTTGCGATCGACCTAATTACAAATACATATGAAAAAAATAAAATTCTTAATTTTCCAAATTTTTTAAATTTTATAAAAAAATTTAATCCTCTCTGGATAGAAGAAGTTTTAAATGTTGATGAGCTTCATCATTTTAAAGAGCTAAAAAAAAAATATAAATTAAAGTATTCATATGGTGAGAATTTTAATTCAAAATTTGATTTTTATAATTTAATCAATTTTTATAAATTTGATTATATAAATATTGATGTAAGCCATATAACAATAACAGAGCTAGTAGATATAGTTATCTATTTAGAAAAAAAAAAATTAAGAAGAAAGATACTGTTTCATTGTTGGGGTGGTGTTATTAATTTGCAAACAAGTCTTGAATTAGCATCATTGTTTAAAGATCAGATTTATATGACAGAGTTCCCAATAGCTGATTTTTCACTTAATAATAGCTTTATTCATAATGTTGAAATTAAAGACTCAAAGGTGAATTTGAAATCAGTTGATAGGATAAATATTAATAGTTTTTATGCTTTTAAAAAAAATCTAACAAAAAAAAGTTTACTTAAGAAATATGAATTTAGTTTTAAAAAATAAAATTAAAATTTTAACAGATTTCAAATCTCCATTAGAAATGTTTAATTTAGATAAGAAAAATATTTTAGAAATTAAAAAAAAATTTAAAGGAAATATAGCCTTTGAATTAATAGATATTAAAAAATTAAAAAAAATATATGATGCAGATATTTACTGGGGAACTAGAATTAATAATAAGATAATCAACAGAATTACAAATTTAAAATGGATACATTTTGGTTCAGTTGGAGTAGATAAAATTGACCTTGAGAATGCAAAAAAAAGAAAAATTATAATTACAAATAGTAAGAAAATAAATACTGATGCGATGGTAAATCTTATTATTTATTATTTGATTGATACTTCAAAAAAAATTATTTTTTTAAATAAAAAAAAAACTAGAAATGATTATGAGTCTCTTTTTTTAAATTGTAAAGATTTGTCAAAACAAAAAATCTGTATTTTAGGTTATGGACAAATTTCAAAAAAAATTAAAAATTATCTCAAGTATTTAAATATAAATTATTGTTACTTTTCTAGGAGATTTTTAAATTCAAAAAAAATAATAAATGAAAAAAAATTCATAAATACGCTTAATAATTTTGATACTATAATTAATTTATTAAAATCTGATAAAAAAAATTTAAATTTTTTAAATATGAAATTATTTAAAAAAATGAAGAAAAATATAAACTTGATTTTAGTTGGAAGAATTGCAACAGTAGATATGAAAGATTTGTATAAGTTTTTGTCTCAAAATAAAAAATCTAATTGCTATATAGATGCCATTCCGACAAATGGAAATAATCATTTATTTAAAAAGTTAAATGATTTACATAATGTCTTTATAAGTCCTCATATAGGTGGATATTTCAGAGAATATTGGAATTTGCAAATGAATTTATTTCAAAGAAATTTAATCCTTTATATGAATAAAAAAAAATTAATTAATCAAATAAAAAATATATGAAAAATAATTTTGATAATAAAATTAAGAAAGAATTGGTAGATTTTTTTAAAATATTAGATCATTATAAAATTAATGATTTAACAGCTAATCACGCATCAATTTTATCATCCGATAAAAAAAGTTTTTTCATGAATCAACATAGTCATCTTTTTTCGCAAGTAAAAACTAATAATTTAGTCAAAGTTAAACTTAATGATGATTTTTCAAAAAAATATTCAAAAATTAATAAAGCAGGTTTTTTTATTCATAAATTTATTCATAATTCCACTTCTAAACCTAAAGCGATATTACATACGCATTCCATTAATAGTGTCGCAATTTCTTGCTTGAGAGAAGGGTTTAATGAAAAACTTAATCAATCAAGTATGAGATTTTTTAAAAGAGTAGAATACTTTAATTATGATGGCATGTTTGTTGATGATAAAATTGGAAAAGCTCTTGCAAAAAAAATTAAAAAAAATACAAAATTAATAATTCTTAAAAATCATGGATCAATAATCCTTGCAAATTCAATCAAGGAACTTTTTCATTTAACTTTTCATTTTGAAAAATGTTGTGCAATTCAGTTAGTTATATCTAGCCATGGTAAAATAAATAAAGTAAGTGACAGAATTGCCCAAAAAACATGTAATCAACATCTTGGTTTTGGTCAGGTGGGGGCGATGTCATGGGAAGCATCAAAAAAATTAATAGATAAATAATTACTAATAACTTTAAATTTAATAAATGAAAAAGTTCCTAAATAAAAATTTTTTTGAAGATGTCATAAAATATTTAAAAATATTCTATCAAAATATAAGAGGCAATAAATTGCCTGATTTAAATAAAATAAGACTCCCCAAGAACTACAATAAAATTTATAAAAAAAAAGTTTTAATTGCAGTTTCTACTGGTGGATTATCCTCAATGTTAGTTTTTGAGAGTTTGATTGGAAAACTTCTTCAAAGCAAAAACTGTGAAGTTGATTATTTATTATGCGATGAGATTTTACCAGCTTGCGTAATGGCAACAGTGCATAGAATTGATCAAAGTAATTTTGTAAAAAAAGGGTCTAAAAAAATTTGTAGTTATTGTTTTGTTAGATCTAATAATTATTTAAAAAAGTCAGGAAATAATGTTGTCAGATTTTCAGAACTTATAAATCAAGACGAATTGAATCAAATTAAAAAAATAAATTTTGAGAAATATACATTTGAAGATTTAAAAAATTTTAAATTTGAAGGGATAAATATTGGTGAACATGCAAATTCTGGAACTATACGATATTTTTCATCATCAAATTTAAAAAATATTAAAAATTCAAAAGAAACTTTAATACAATATGTTAAAGCAGCCTTAGTAACTCAAAAAGTATCTGAAAACTTGTTTAAAAAAAAAAAATATGATGAAATGTTTATCAATCATGGGATTTATGTTCCACAGGGTGTGATACAAGATTGTGCAAAAAAATTTGATGTAAATACTGCAACCTGGTGTTTTGCTTATACAAGAAATTCAGTAAACATTACTAGAGATGACACATATCATAGAGCTCTTATTCATGAAAAAAATGATAAATGGAATAATTTTAACTTTGATAAAAAAGCTGAACAAAAAATTGATGAATTCTTAAAAGTTCGAAGAAAAGGAAAATCACTTTCCATTTCAAATAACTGGAATGAGTCTTTGGAAGATCAGGATTTAGATATTGAAAATTATTTATTTGAGAGAAAAGTCGATGTTAATAAACCAATAATTGGTTTAGCTACCAACATGCTTTGGGACGCCCAAGTATATTTTCCTACTAACTTTTTCAAAGATATATTGGAATGGCTTTTTTTTACTATTGATTTTTTTGTAAAGAGGCAAGACTTGCAGTTAGTAATAAGAATTCATCCAGCAGAGGTATTAACTACAACTAAATCTCTTGAACGAGTAGAAGACATTATATTGGAAAAATATAAAACATTACCTAAAAATATTTTTTTAGTTAAGCCAGAAGATAAAATAAGCACATACTCTATTTTTAATAAATGCAATGCGGTGCTTGTTTATGCTTCAAAAATTGCAATGGAAACAATGGCTGCAAATATTCCTACTATAGTTTGTGGAGAAAGCTTTTTAAGGAATAAATCAATATCATTTGATCCAAATTCTAAAGATGAATATTTTGACCTGTTAAGTAAATTACCATTTAAAAATAATCCTATTGATGAAAAGAGGTTAATTTTAGCAAAGAAATATGCATTTCATTTTTTCTTCAGAAGAACAATAAAAGTAAATTCTATTTATGATAAAAAAAATAAAAATCCAAATATCGGAATAAAAGAAAATGTTGTTGAGTTATTAAATAGTGGTGAAGATCCAGGAATCAAAATGATTATTGACTCTATTATAGGAGGCAATGATTTTATTTTTAAAGCTGAAGATTATTTGAGTAAAGATAAAGAAAAAATTGATCAAGATGAATTAAGAGAATATTTATAATGAAAAAAATCTGTATTGTTGGAGCTGGAATATTTGGAACAACTCTTTCATTGATACTTTCAGAAAATAAAAGAATAAAGATAGATCTTTATGAAAGAAATAAAGATATACTCAATGAAACTAGTTTAAAAAATCAACAACGTTTCCATCTTGGATATCATTATCCAAGATCTAAAAAAACAATTTTAGAAATAAAAAAATCAGCAGTTGACTTTGACAAGTTTTTTGGAAAAAAATTTTATGGCAATACAAATAATCTTTATGCAATTTCTAAAAAAAAATCTAAGTTAAATTTTGTAAAATACTGCAAAAAACTCAATTACTTAGGTTTAAAAACAATCAAACATAATTCTAATTTATTTTCTGATTTAATTGAAAAAAGTATCAAAACAGATGAAAAAATTTTGAATTATTTCAAAATTAAAGAATTTATTAGAAAAAAAATTAAAAAATCTAAAAATATCAATTTAAAGTTAGGAAAAAATATTTTAAATGAAAATATAGATGATTATGACAAAATAATTATTTGCACTTATTCTAATAACAATAATTTATTAAGTAAATTGGGTGTCAAAAAATCATCATTAAAAATTAAAAGATATGAGTTAGTTGAGAAAATAGTCGTAAAGTTGCCAAAAGAATTGAAAAAAACAAGTGTGGTTATACTAGATGGTAATTTTTTAAATTTTGATCCATTTTTAACTACAAATTATCATTTACTAAGTGTAGTCAAAGAAGCAAAAATAGAAATCATTAAAAAAAGGTTTCCTATGTTTAAAAGTTCAGAAAAAAAATATTTAGAATATAAATTTGTCAAAAATTTAAAAAAATCAAATTTTAAGAAATTTATTGAATTGGGAGAAAAATTTGTTCCATTACTTTCGAAAGCAAGATATATAAAATCTGCTTATGTTGTAAGATGTGTGGATATTTCAAAAAATAATCAAAATAGAAGCTCAAGCATAAATCAATATGGAAATAAAATAATCAGTGTTTTTTCAGGTAAATGGAATAATTGTGTCAAAATTTCAAAACAAATAAAAAATTTAATATAGATAGTATGACCAAAAAAAAAATATTCATAACAGGTGGTGCAGGTTTTATTGGGACTTCATTAATTAAAAATTTAATTGATTCAGGATATAAAATTCATTGCTTAGATCTTCAAAAACCAAAACATTCAATTTCTAAAAATTTAAAATTTTTTAAAGGAAGCATAAACGATAAAAAATTAGTAAAAAAAGCAATTTCCAACTGTAAGATTGTAATTCATTTAGCTGCTAGTTTGGGGGTACAACATACGGATAAAAATATCATTGAATGCTTAGACTTAAATATATACGGGACAAGAATTTTATTAGAGACAGCAAAAAAAACTAAAGTCGATAAGTTTATATTTGTGTCATCTTCTGAAGTGTACGGAGAGCAAACAAAGTTTCCAATCAATGAAAATTCTGAACTTAAAAATAAATCAATTTATGCTACCAGTAAAATTGTAGCTGAGCAATATGTTAGAGGATTTTACCAAAAATATAAACTCAAGTTTAATATAATTAGATTTTTTAATGTATATGGTCCAAGACAAAAAGAAAATTTTGTAATGTCAAAATTTAAAAAACAAGTTAAAAATAATCAATCTTTAACTGTATTTGGGAATGGAAAACAAATTAGATCATTTTGTAACGTTAGTGACGCTACAGAGGGACTAATTCAAGTTTTGGAGAAAGGAAAAAATAATGAAACTTACAATATTGGGAACAATAATGAACCAATCTCAGTTTATGATTTGGCAAATAAATTTGTTCAAATTTCAAATAAGAATCTTAAAATAAAAAAAATTCCATATTCTAAAAGTGACCGAACTAAAACTAGAGAAATATTTAAAAGATATCCTAATTTAAATAAAGTATTTAAACATACAAAATATAGACCAAAAAAAGATCTACAAGAAGGTATAAAAGAATTAATAGGTCTAGAATAAATAAAAAATGAAGCAAAAAATTATTGCTATAGTTCAAGCAAGATATAATTCAGTCAGACTACCTGGAAAAGTTTTAAAAAAAATTGATGGTACTCCAGCGATTGAGCTATTGTATAGAAGACTTAATAAATCTAAATATTTAAATCAAATAGTTATTTCAACTTCAAAAAATAAAAAAAATTTACCTTTAATTAATTTTTTAAAAACAAAAAAAATTAAGTTTTATATTGGTGAAGATCAAAATGTTTTAAAGAGATTTTATGACACTGCTAAGGAGTATGGTGCAGATGTTATTGTAAGAATTACTGGAGATAGTGTAATTCTTGATTATAGACTTTTAGATAAAATGATTAAGAAATTTACTAATATGAATGTTGATTTTTTAAGTAATACACAGCCAATGACTTACCCTGATGGACAAGATATTGAGATTTTTTCTTTCAAATCTCTGAAAAAAACATATAAAAACGCCAGGTTTAAGTATGATAAAGAGCATGTTACTCCTTATATGATTAAATCTTCAAAATTTAAAAAATATAATTATAAAAATAAAATAGATTATTCTAAATATAGATGGTCTTTAGACGAAACAGAGGATTTAAAAGTTATTAGATTAATATACAAAAAATTTAAACCATCTATTTATTTTAAATGGGAAGATGCTATGAAAAAAGTTTTAAAAAATAAAAAAAAATTTACATCAAACAATAATATTAAAAGAAACGAGGGTGAAAGAATGAGTAAAACCCAAAAGTTATGGAAAAGAGCAAAAAGTTTAATTCCTGGTGGAAATATGATTTTATCGAAAAGACCAGAGCTATTTCACCCAACTTTATGGCCAGCTTACTTTAATAAAGCTAAAGGGTGTGAAGTTTGGGACTTGGATGGAAAAAAATATTTAGATATCTCATTAATGGGTGTTGGTTCTAATATTTTAGGATATGCAAACACAGAAGTTGACAATGCTGTCAAATCTGCCATTTCTAAAAGTAATCTAAGTTCTTTGAACTGTCCAGAAGAAGTTGAGTTATGTGAAAGACTGGTTTCTATGCACCCTTGGTCAGATATGGCTAGATTGGCGAGAACAGGTGGTGAAGCAAGTGCCATAGCAGTAAGAATTGCAAGAGCAGCAAGTGGAAAAAATAAAGTAGCATTTTGTGGTTATCATGGTTGGCATGATTGGTATTTATCTGCAAACTTAAAAGGAACTAACAGTTTAAAACCTCATTTGATGCCAGGACTTGATCCAGCTGGAGTACCCAAGAATTTAAAAGATACCGCAATTCCTTTTAATTATAATAAATTTGAAGAGCTAGAAAAAATAGTCAGAGAACATGATATAGGCACTATTAAAATGGAGGTATCAAGAAATCAAAAACCAGAAGATAATTTTTTAAAAAAGGTAAGAAGATTATGTGATCAAAAAAAAATAATATTAATATTTGATGAATGCTCGTCAGGATTTAGGCAGAGTTTTGGTGGGCTCCATAAAATATATGGTGTTAATCCAGATATGGCCTGGTTTGGTAAGGCTTTAGGTAATGGGTTTGGAATTACAGCTATAATTGGTAAAAAAGAAATTATGGAACATGCGCAAGATACTTTTATAAGTAGCACGTTTTGGAGTGAAAGATCTGGACCAGTTGCAGCAAATAAAACACTGGATATTATGGAAAGAACTAAATCATGGAAAATAATTACAGGAATAGGAAATGAAGTTCAAAAAAAATGGGAATTACTGGGCAAGAAACACAATCTTAACATTCAGATAAATGGAATACCAGCTTTATCAACTTTTAGCATTGTGTCTAATGATTGGTTAAAGTACAAAACTTTTATAACTCAGGAAATGTTAAAAAGAGGTTTATTGGCTACAAATGCAATATTTGTATCTGTAAAACATAGCAAAAAAATACTTAAAATATATTTTGATATATTAGATCAATTGTTTTTTCAAATATCAGAATTTGAGTCAGGTAAAAAATCTATAGATGAAAAATTAAAAGGTGTTATTTGTCATTCTGGTTTTAAAAGGCTGAATTAAATCTTATGAAAAAAAAAATTAATGTGGGCGTTATAGGTCTGGGTTATGTTGGTTTACCTTTGCTTCTTCTAATAAATAAAAAATTTAATGTTTTTGGATTTGATAAAGATAATCATAAAATTAATATGTTAAAAAAAAAGTTATCATATATATCTGATGTAAAAAATAATGAATTAAAGAAATTAGATCCAAATATTTTTTGTTACGGTTCAGAATATCACAAGCTCTCATTATGTGATTATGTAATTATATGTCTGCCTACACCTCTTAAGAAAAATATACCTGATATGAGTTATATTGAAAATTGTTTTTCTGAAATATACAACAATTTAAAAAAAAATCAGACTATAATTTTAGAAAGCAGTGTCTACACTGGGGCGACAAAGAAAATTTTTGAAAAAAAAATTAATAAAAAATTCAAAATTGGAAAAAATTTTTTTTTATGCTATTCTCCTGAAAGAATAGATCCAGGCCAAGATAAATTTAATGAAAAGACTAAATATGTCAATATTACTAAGCTTATCTCAGGCCATTCAAAAAAATGTTTAGCAAAAATAAGATTTTTATACAAATCAGTTTTTAAAACAATTTACGAATGTAATTCAATTGAAGTTGCAGAAACTGCCAAATTATTGGAGAATATATACAGATCAGTGAATATTGGACTTGTAAATGAGATGAAAATAATAAGTCACAAGCTCAATTTAAATATACACAAAGTAATAGACGCAGCAGGCTCAAAACCATTTGGTTTTAGAAAATTTTCTCCAGGCCCTGGGGTTGGAGGTCACTGCATTCCTATAGATCCGGTATTTATGAGCTGGTTAGCAAAAAAAAATAATAGCGAGTCCAAGTTTATTAATCTCAGCGTTCAAGCTAATAAAAGAGTTACTGATTGGACTATAAAAAATATCATTCAACGATTGAAAAAGAAAAGTAAGATTATTTTGTTGGGATTAACTTATAAAAAAGATGTTAATGATATGAGAGAATCACCATCTTTAAAAATTTTTAAATCTTTAATTTTAAAAAAATATAATGTTAAATATTATGATCCTTATGTAAAAAATGTTAAAATAAATAATAAATTCTATAGCTCTATTTCAGTTAAAGATTATAGTAAATTTGACAATATTTTATTGCTCACAGATCATTCCAACTTTAAATACAACAAAATTTTGAAAGAAGGAAAATCAATAATTGATACTAGGGGTAGATATAAAAGTTCCAACTCTCCTAAAGTAATTCATCTTTAACAATTTGAAAAAATATTTTATCACTTAGCATATACTCATATGATTTTTGTCTTGTCGCATGTAGTTTAAAACCTATTTTTTTAAATAGATTAATGCTTTTTTTATTTGTTTTTAAAATTCTTGATAAAATTTTTATGTTTTTTTTTTTATTAAAAACTTTTTTTATAGTTTCAAAAAGAAGACTTTCTCCAAAGCCAATGTTCCTAAAATCTGGATTGATATTAATTGAGACTTCTAATAATTCCTTACTTATCTCATCCAGCCTAGTTATTCCTATCTTGTTATTATCTTTATCTATTCCTATAAAAAGTTGCTTTTTGTTATTTGACAAGGTGTCAAAATACCATTTTGCATGCTCATCTTGATAAATATAATTTTTGTTAAATGAATTTTTTCTTGTTGTATCATCGTTTCGCCAATTTCTGGTTTGAATTAAGTCTGACATATTAGCTTTTTTTAATATTACATAATTCTTCATAATTTTTTAAAGATAAATGTTTTTTGAATAATCTTTCCACCAATATTTTTTACAATATTTTGGTATTTTTTATTTTTTGAAGAAATATTGATTGTAAAATTTTCCTGATTTACAGAAAGTTTTTTTGGAAGAGGTTTAACTTTATTAAGTAGTTTAGAAAAAATTAATTTTGTATATTTTATGTGTTTATCTAAAATATAGTAACCAATAGAATTTTCTAAGGTAAAATAGACAGTCCCAATATATTCTTTGTTAAGCTTAATAATAAACCACTTTCTGTAAGGGTTTTTTTTAACAAATTTTATGTGATCAACATATTTCAATTTTTTTTCAGCACTTATTAGATGATAATTGGGTCTTGTTTTATAGACTCTGTAGGCAGCTTTAATATTTTCTGGAGAATCTTTGATACTTTCTAATACTAGGTATTTATTAATAATAATTTTCATCAGATATGTTATATAAATAATTAAAATTTTTAATAGTTATCAAAAATTATGAAATTTAAAAATCCATTTATCATAGCAGAAATTTCTGGAAATCACTGTGGAAGCTTTGAAAAAGCTAAAAGACTAATAAAATGTGCGAAAATTAATGGTGCTGATGCTGTAAAACTTCAAACATATACTGCTGATATGATGACAATAAAAAGTAGTAAAAGTTATTTTAAAATAAGTAGTGGTTTGTGGAAAGGGTATAATCTATGGGACTTATATCATAAAGCACACACCCCATTATCTTGGCATCCGAAATTATTTAGTTATGCAAAAAAAATTGGCATCACACTATTTAGTACACCGTTTAGTGAAGAAGCCGTGGATTATTTGGAAGAATTAAATTGTCCGTTTTATAAAGTAGCATCATTTGAAATGACGGATCACCCTTTAGTAGCAAAGATTGCTAGAACAAAAAAACCCATGATAATTTCAACAGGTATGGCTAATCTTGAAGAAATAGAAGCAACAATTAAAATAGCAAAAAAAAATGGGGTTAAAAAATTAATATTACTATATTGTGTAAGCAATTATCCATCTGATATAAATGATTTTAATTTAGCAAATATAAGTATTTTAAAAAAGAAATTTAAATGTGCAGTAGGTCTTTCTGATCATTCAAAAGGTAATTTTATTGCAACATTAGCCACTTCAATAGGCGCAGAATTTTTTGAAAAACATATAGCTTTGGACAATCAAACAGACGGAGTAGATATAGAATTTTCAGCTAAAGGAAAAGAAATAAAAGATTATGTGACAACTATTAGAGAATCTTCAAAATTATTAAAAAAAAAATCTTCTTATTTAAATTCACCAGACAAAAAAATGAAATTATTTAGAAGATCAATATTTGCTATTAAAGATATTAAAAAAGGTGATCTTTTTAGTGATAAAAATATTAAAAGGATAAGGCCTGGTAATGGCATACCACCAACTTATTACAACTTAATAATAGGTAAAAAAAGTCCCAAAAATATCAATTATGGCGAACCAATTAAAAATGAGGTTATAAAAAAATTAAACTTAAAATAAATTATTTACTTACCATTTAGCTGGATTAATTAGTTTATTGATTTTATTTGAATTAAATTTTTTATAATTAATATTAATTTTTGGTTTATCTTTGAAAATTTGTTTAAATTGTTTAAAATTATCTATCCCAATCAAAGTTTTATCAACATCTTTATTTTTTAAAACAAAATCCAGGCAAGCGTCATAAGAGCTCACCTTTTTTTTTTCAAGTTCTCTAAACCACATATCAAACTTCTTTTTCCATCTATTAAATTTTATAGGTATTCTATTTTTTGGGATCAATAACAAACCTTGTAGAAAAGTCGATCTAGTATAAATCTTAACATTTCTTTTTTTCAAAGTATTAATTATTTTTTTATCAAGTATTCTTTGATCAAAAATATTAAGTGATATCAACACTACGTCCATCGAGAATTTTTTGATAATATTCTTTAAATCACTTATTGAATAGATTGAAACGCCAATATTATTAATTATATTTTTATTTTTAAATCTTTTTAATTCTTCATAAATTTTTTTTCCCATTTTGGGATCAAGTAAAAATTTTGCATTATGAACTAGAACTGTATCTGCCTTATTAATTTTAAGTTTTTTAAATGAAGAATTAATACTTTTTCTTACCCATTGTTCGTAAGGATAGGTTGGGTTTGTCGCTGGTAATTTTACTATGACACTAAAATTCTTAATACCAACATTGCCTAATCTTTTTTCTGAGTCTCCATAAGCATGTGCGGTATCAATATCTTTTATATTATTTGTTCTGGCATATTTGATT
>MDTG01432956.1_pt1 | contig 21276 bp, 17 predicted proteins | sample 811421 | NCBI WGS metagenome assembly MDTG01 (sample SAMN05326645, study PRJNA326480) | marine metagenome | isolation source: seawater | place: Pacific Ocean: South East | collected 2011 | reverse complement strand
TAAATATTCAAAAGAGGTCAATATACTCTATTGATGCTACCATATATTACTTTAACTCTCTAAGGGCCATTAAAAACATTAAAAAATATGTTGCCAATCCAAAAATTATAATTTTAATTCGTGACCCTGCCAAAAGAATATTTTCTCATTATAATCACCTAATTAAGGATAAGGATCTTAAGATTGAACATCGACTATTTAATGAGATAGTTAACCTTGATTTTGTTGTAGAAGATTATGAAAAACTGCTACAATTTGAAAATAAAAAAATTATCCAAGCCATAAATGAAGAAAAAGTATTTGAGGATTACTACGGAATCAACTATTTAAGAGGCTATTGCAGAGCAAATTTTGATTCAAATTTTGAAGACAAAAATAGGATATATAAATATTTTCAAAATACTATATACAGCAGATTTGTTGAAGCATATGAAAATGAGTTTCCTAACTTAGTTAAAGTGATAATTTTTGAAGAATACATTAATAATCCAAAGGAGATATTATCAGAGGTTTTAGAATTTTTAAATCTAAGCACTGATGGTATTCCTTTATTAAAACCTTCATTGAAACAAAATAAAACTTATATACCAAAGAATAGATTTTTTAATAATATTATTAATATATATGAGAGCAGTAAATTATTGCAAACTTATGTCCATCTCTTAAAAAAATATGGACTAAATAATATGATAAGTTCGTTTAAAAAAAGTTTAATAATATCTCCTAAAATCAGCGAATCTGATTACGAAAAAATCAGAAAAATATTATATAAAGAATATCAATATTGGAGTAAAAAGAATCCCAAGATAACAAAGTACTGGTTATATTAGCATAGAGGTCGCAAAAAATCGATAAAAATAAAAATATAACAAAAGTTTTTATTGATACTTTCATAATTAACAATCTGACTACAGTGCTAGGTATTGTTTCAGGAGTAGTACTCGCAAGATACTTAGGTCCTGCTGAAAGAGGTAATCTATCGATAATTATTGTTTCATTATCTTTTTTTTCATTGTTAGGCGAAGTTGTCAATGGAGGTAATGAGATAATAGTTGGGAAAAATAAATCACTACAATCTGCCATAATGAAACAAAGTTTTGTTTGGTGCAGTTTAATTGCTTTAATAGTTTATTTTTCTTTAGCATACTTTAAGCCAAAGTATCTTGTTGATATCATTTTCAAGTCAGATGAAAAAGTTTTTTATTATTTTACATTGCTTTTTGCTCTCATTGCTTTAAATGAGTCATATAAAAGGATTATTTTAGCAAGACAGGGATTTATATTCATTAATAGATTACAAATAACTGCTTCACTATTTTACACAGTGATGCTTATTATCTTGGTATTATATCTTGATATAAACATTTTAACTGTGATGAAGTTAATGATATTGCAGCAAATGTTAATTTTTGTCATTTATTTTTATCGCTTGGTTGGGAGATTAGGAATTTATAGAAAGAGTAAGTATTCTTTTAGCTTATTGAAAGAATCATTACCCATAGGGTCCAGATCCGTCCTTATAGGTTTACCCACTTTATTACTACTTAGTTCTGATATATATATAATTCGAATTCTTATAGATGATTTTAATGTAGGATTATACCAAATTGCAGTATCTGTATCTTCCTTGATCCTAATTCCCTCTAGGATATTAAATACAATCATTAGAGCTAAAGCTGTATCTGAAAAAGATGGGGAGAAAAGAGCATTAATAATATCCAAGATTTTTCTCATTTTGAGTATGAGTATAACCATTCTTTTCTTTTTTCTAGGAAAAATATTTATTGAGTTTTTATACGGGATAGAATATTCTGAATCTTTTTTACCTGCGTTAATATTATGTTTTGCACATGTTATATATGGAACGTCAAATATTATTGGGGGGATAATATTAGCCAAAAATAAATATCCGCTTTTTTTAGTATTTGGGCTAAATATTTCATTTGTTTTGAACTGCATTCTGAACTTCTATTTTATCCCAAAGTATGGTATAAACGGTGCAGCTTTTAGTTCGATGATTGCATATTTAATTATGAATATCTTTTATTGTTATAGATTTATCCAACATGCTGGTTTTCCACTAAAAGATTTCCTTATAATAAGAAAAAATATGTTTATTGGGATCTTAAAGAATCTGCAAAATTATAAGATACCTTAAGACAAGACACTTTATGAATTATTTTACAATAGCATATGCTACTATTATTGGGTTTTTCACTTTTTTTCAATTAATATTAACGGGGTACAGCTCCTCAGAGTTATTATTAGCTCTTAATATTTTTTTATTACGTTTTTTATTCTTTTACAATATTAATCTTTCAAAAAGTTTAATATCTATAATGGTATTAGTCTTTATTGATTTTTCACTTATTTTAAATCCTTTATTTAATTTTCAATTTGAAAGTATAAATGAGAGGAAATTCATCTTTTCTTTGGGGACTATTCTTCAATTTATACATATTATCATAACAATCTTTTTTGAAATCCTTACAAAAGAAAAAATTGAACACATAAGCTATTTTAGTTCTATATCATTAAATAAAATCAATGGGTTTTCTTCTTTGTATATTATTTCGTTTTTCTTTTCAGTATTTTTAAATGACCAGCTAAATATTTTTTCACTTGGTGGAGGTAGTACCGTGAAATTACCGTTCAAGTTAGGATCAGCTATTTTTTATTACCAAGCAGTAATAGCTCCCTTTATTTTTTTTATATTTTTAGATATGTATTTTCAGAAGAATGAAAAAAATAAAATAATAACTCTTACGTTTTTTTATGTAATACTAAATATTTATAGTTCTTTTGTGATGTTAAGTAAAGGAAATTTTATGTTCTTAGCATTTTACGGTACATTTTGGTTAGTGTATAGAAAAATATTTGGTCTAAAATATTTAATTGTTTTCACATTACCTTTAATCCTAGTTTTATCAATATATGATTCAATTTCAATATACAGAAATATATATGGGAATTTTGATTTAAATAATTTTAGAAATGTAGCTAGTATTTATACCAGGGATAATTCTTCAATAGATATATTAAAACGAATGTATGACAGATTATTTAAGGATGGAGATATGATACTTAAAGCTCTTAATTACAATAGAGGGAAAGTATTTTTTAATAACATAGCATCTGTAAGGAACTCTGGTGGTCCTTCAAAATACCATACTTTTGTTATTGATGGCTTCCCAAAAACAGTCCAGCATAGTAGCGGAAGCTCAGGATTTGGTGGAGCTTTTATGATTGGAGGTGTATCATTTTGTATCCTCACCTTAATTATCATTTCGTCTTTTGGGAATATCTGTGATCATAAAAAACTAGGATATATATCAAAAACTGTTTCTGGTAGAACTTTAATTTCAAGTTTTGTTCTTTTAATGTTAATTGGTGGGCTTTGGCAATATTTAATGGGACGCCTGCTAGGGATATTAGTTTATCCATTTATATTCTACTTACATAATATTCTAATGAAAATTTCAACAGATTTAAAAGCTGAAGTATGAAAATTTTAGTAGTCTCTAATTCAATCCCATACCCGCCAAGAAATGGTGTTGAATTGCCAATTGCAAATATTATTAAACATTTGTCAATAAAGCATAAGGTAGATCTTTATATTATTACAGAATCAAAAATTCAAACCTCAAATCGTGATTTTGAGACTTTCCGAAGGGAGTATTTAAATAACTTCCAAATATTAGAAATTGGAAAAGAAAGTCTACTATTTTCATTTCTTAAGGAAGTAGCATTTATCAAACCTATGTTTTTTAAAAAAATCTTATCGAACCAAAATATTGACTTTAAAGAATATGATTTGATTTGGTTTAGTCCTATCGGAACCTATAACCTATCTAAGTTTTTTAATATCAAACAGAAAAAGCAAAAAATAGCCATTGGTCTTCACGAATCCACTGTTTTCTGCTATTTAAGCCCTATTTATCAGGTATTGAAAGGAACTAAAAAGATTTCAATGGGAGCAATCCAAAAATTATTAAGAATTCCTTTTATTTATTTTTTTGAATTTCAAATTCTTAAAAATGTACATTTAATAAGTGTTCAAACTGAGCTCGAAAAAAAAAGAATTAAAAAATTATATGGCAAGTCTATTTTTAATAAAACAATTATTGCAACTAACGGAATTAAAAAACCAAAAGTGAAAAGTATTCAAAAGTTAAAAAAAAATATTTTATTTAACACACATCTTGAATCTGATAGAAAAAATGAGTCAGTCTGGTTCTTAACTAAAATATGGCCCAAGATTCTTGTGAAAAATCCAGGTGCTGTATTAAATATTTTTGGTACTCCTCCAAAAGATAAATCATCTTTTGCGCATGAAAAGAATATAGTTTTCCATGGTTATGTAAAAAATATTGAGGATATTTATCAAAAAATGATGATTTCGGTGATTCCAACTCAGCATAATACAGGATGGGTAAATAGAGTCTCAGACAGTTTAGTTTTTGGAGTCCCCATAGTTGCATGTTCAGGCCCTTTGAGTACAATCCCAGGTATAGTTCCAGGAAAACACGCTCTTTGTGCAAATACTTCAGATGATTTCTCAGATTGTGTAACTACTTTGCTTAATAATAGGGAAAAAAGAGAACATATATCAATGAATGGTAAGCGGTTATCTAAATCATTTCCTACATGGGATAAAACAATTAACAATATTGAAAAATCATTGATGCAAATAATAAATAAACAAGAAACAACTTAGACAATGAAATCAAAAACAGATGTAGTTTTGATAAATTTAGGACCATTAAAAGTAGGTGGAGGTCAAAATGTTGGTATCAATTTTCTTCAGGCATTAAAACAATTAGAAACTGACAACCTTAGATTTATTTTTACTGTAGCAAAAAAATCTGATTTATCTTTAATTCTTGAAAAGGAAAATAAATTTATTTATTATGAAGTGCCTAAGAATCCTTTTCTAAGAATATTCTATGAGCTTACAGTAGGTAAAGCAATTGTTTATAAACATAAAGTAAAAGTGCTCTTTTCTCTTTTCGGTACTAGCTTTTATCCCAGAAATTTGTATGAAATTATGGGCTCAGCTGATTCTAATCTCTTCTACCCAGAATACGATTTTTGGAACCAATATGGTATAATTAAAAAACTTGGGAAAAGAGTGGTTGACTCTTACCGGATATATGGATTAAAAAAAGCAGACAAAGTAGTGTTCGAAAATAAAATTCTTGAGCAAAGAGCAAAAAAGCTTTTCAATTTGAGTAATACGATATTTATAAAACCATCAGTCAGTTTTAACTTCACAAAAAAAGATTTTCGATTACCTACTGGAATAAAAAAAAATAGACCTATAGGGTTATTTTTATGTGGTTGGCATCACAACAAAAATTACATGATGATTCCTGAAATTGCTAAAGAGTTTAGAGCAAACGGTGAAGATTTTTATTTTATAATTACAGCCCCTAATGATAAAAGTCACTTGTGCAGGGTTTTCCAAAGTAAACTTTTTGAATATAAATTAAATAACTTAGTAAAAATTGTAGGTAATGTAGCAAAAGGTCAACTATTAAGTTTATATTCAAAAATTGATTATGTCTTTTTATTAAGTAATCTTGAAAGTTTTAGTAATAACATTATTGAAGCCTGGTATACTAGAAAATTACTTATCATATCCGATGAGGAATGGGCAAAATCTATTTGTAAAAATTCGGCTGTTTATGTTAATCAAAACTCATCAAAGGATATTGTTAAGAAAGTATTATTTTTTGTGAGGAATAGCAAAGAAAAAGAAAAATTAGTCAAAAATGGATCAGATCGGCTTAAAAAGTATCCTTCTATCAACCAAAAAACCCTGAAAGAAATCGAAGAGATTAAAAATGCTTTTAAAATTCTTTAAGCCTATCATTGTAATTACATACGAATTAATTATGGGAGTATTATTTGCCTTCCCAAGATATAGAGTTTTTAACCAATTAAAAAAAGTGTTTTTAGTTCTGAATGGAGCAAAGGTTGGGAAAGGAGTAATTTTTTATCCTGGGGTATGGATAATCCCCGGAAGAAATTTATATATAGGCAATGAAGTCGATCTCTCGAAAGATGTTATTATTACAACTTCTGGAGGAGTTACAATTGGTGATAGAGTACTAATAGGCTATAGGACTCAGATTTTATCTGCAGATCATTCTATACCAAAAATTGGCAAGCCAATACCAGTTTCTGGTGATAAACTAGGAAAAATCATAATAGGAAATGATTCGTGGATTGCCGCGAATTGTATAATAACTTCAGGAGTAACAATTGGTTCAGGTGCTGTTATATGTGCAGGGGCAGTAGTAACAAAAAACATTCCGGATAATGCTGTTGCTGGGGGAGTACCCGCAAAAGTAATTAGAATGCGGGAAGATGAATAGTAGCATGAGAAATATAATAATACTAGACCTAGCTTAAGAGATCTTATTTAAAGATATTGAATGTATAATTTTTTTGTTTTAATCCAGGTTTATAAGAAAGTTGATGACTAAGAATTTAATAAGATGTTCCAATTGTGTGATGGATACTACAGATTCATCGATTGTTTTCGATGACAAAAATATTTGTGACCATTGTAATACTTATTTTTCAGATATTTTACCAGTTTGGAATAAAGGCGAAGGTAGGGATGAAGAACTTGAGCGTTTAATTTTAAAAATAAAAAGTTCACAGTCTAAACAAGATTTTGATTGCATTATGGGATTAAGTGGCGGTATAGATAGTTCATATTTGCTTTATATTATGGTTAAAGATTACGGGTTAAGGCCTTTGGTCTTTCATGTAGATGCAGGTTGGAATTCTCAAATAGCTGTAAATAATATAGAAAGGTTAATAGATGGGTTAGAATTAGATTTATTCACTGAAGTAATTAATTGGGAAGAAATTAAAGATTTACAGGTTGCTTTTTTCAAGTCTGGAGTCCCGCATATTGATGTCCCACAAGATCATGCTTTTTTTGCCACAATGTATAAGTTTGCATCAAGCAATAATATAAAATATATCCTGACAGGTGGAAATTATTCAACAGAGTGTATAAGAAACCCCTTAGAATGGATGTATTATCAATCGGATTCCATTCAGTTAAGAGATATTCATAAAAAATTTGGTAATATCCAGCTCAAAACTTATCCAATTACCAATATTCTATGGCATAAGATATATTTGCCTTATATAAGGAACATTAAGTTAGTAAGACCTTTAGATTATATGCCGTACAATAAAGAGCTAGCGATGAAAACATTAGAAGAGAAAGTAGGATATCAAAGATATCCTCAAAAACACTTCGAATCAAGATTTACAAGATTTTATGAATCATATTGGTTGCCCGTAAAGTTTGGATATGATACACGTAAGGTTCAATTTTCAAGTCTTATCTTGACAGGACAAATGACAAGAGAGGATGCAATAAAAGAATTAGAAAAGCCATCTTATGATAAGGATACTATAGTGCAAGAATTTGAATTCGTTGCAAATAAACTTGATATCAGTGTAGAAGAATTACAATCTTATATGGAAGGACCAAATAAGACTTTTAAAGATTATAAATCTCAGCAAGCAATATATGGTATAGGGGCTAAGATAATGAAAATTCTAGGTATTGAGAAAGGTGGCAAGAGATGATTGGAATAGTTAATTATGGATGTGGAAACACAAATGCTTTTGTTAATTCATTTAAAAGATTGAATATTCCTTCCATTGTTACTTCACAAATAGATGAAATTATTAAGCTGAAAAAAATTATACTTCCTGGTGTAGGTGCCTTTGATTATGTAATAAGAAAGTTTAACCAATCAGGTTTAAGAGAGGCGATACAAGATAGAGTTTTCATTGATAAAATCGATGTTCTTGGCGTGTGCGCTGGCATGCAAATTTTTGCCAATAAAAGTGAAGAAGGTAAAGAAAAAGGTCTGGGCTGGATAGATGGGGAAGTAAAGTTATTTGATAGTAAAAAAATTAACCAAACCACAAAATTGCCACATATGGGTTGGAATACTGTAGAAATCGTAGAAAATCCTCTATTTAAGGGAATTCCTCAAAAAGCACTTTTTTACTTTGTACATTCTTATTTTTATGAAAATTATGACCAGGTTAATATGATAGGCCATTCTGAATACGGTATTCAATTTACTAGTGCAATCAATAAGAATAATATTTATGGTGTCCAATTTCATCCTGAAAAAAGCCATGAAAATGGGCAAAAACTGCTAAAAAACTTTGCAAATCTCTGATCAATGTTGCTACCAAGAATTATTCCATGCATATTAGTAAAGGATAGAGGCCTTGTAAAAACTGTTAAATTCAATAATTATAAGTATGTTGGTGATCCAATTAATGCTGTAAAAATTTATAATGAAAAGTGTGTTGATGAATTGGTAGTGTTAGACATTGATTCTTTTGCTAAAAAAAATGATCCAAACTATAAGATGATTTCTCATCTTGCAATGGAGTCTCGAATGCCTTTATGTTATGGGGGAGGCATTAAAACATTAGATGAGGCAACTAAAATTTTGTCAATGGGGGTTGAAAAAATTGCACTGAGTTCTTCTATAATTAATAATCATAACCTTATAAAGGATATTGCAGAGGTTTCTGGCAGACAAAGTGTGGTAGTTGTGCTTAATGTTAAAAAAAAACGGTTCGGTAATAAGTATGATCTTTTCATTAAAAATGGTAAGATAAAAACTGGATTAAATCCAATTCAATTTGCTAAAAAAGTTCAAAGACTAGGTTGTGGAGAAATAATAATAAACTCAATTGACAATGACGGTGTTATGAAAGGATATGATTTTAAATTAATTGAACAAATTAGAAACTCAGTTTCTATTCCAATTACAGCGCTCGGCGGGGCTGGGACTTTAGATGATATAGGCTTGGTTATTCAAAAATTTGGAGTGATTGGAGTTGCGGCTGGAAGTATTTTTGTTTTTAAAGGTAAGTACAAAGCCGTTCTAATTAACTATCCAAATGCTGTTGAAAAAGATAACCTATTAAAAAAATATTTTCAATCATATGTATCAGATAATACAAAATCTTAAAACTGGGGAGACAGCCCTAGAAAATTTGCCTGTACCAAATAATTCCCCTGGTTCACTATTAATTCAAACTACTCATACTCTTGTATCTTTAGGTACTGAAAGAATGCTAATTGATTTCAGCAAAGGGAATATTTTTGAAAAAGCACGACAACAGCCTGAAAAAGTAAAACAAGTTTTAAATAAATTTAAAACAGACGGTGTTATATCAACACTCGGAGCGGTTTCAGATAAACTCAATCAACCGTTAGCATTAGGATATTGCAATGTTGGGAAAATCATTAAAATAGGCGAGAAAGTATCTGGTTTCTCGATTGGAGATAGAGTTGTATCGAATGGACCACATGCTGAAGTAGTATCTGTACCAAAGAATTTAGTTGCTAAAATTCCAGAAGGAGTTATTGAAAAAGATGCTGTCTTCACTGTAGTAGGTTCTATTGGACTCCAAGGTATAAGACTAATTAAGCCTAATTTTGGAGAAACCATTGGCGTAATTGGACTAGGCTTAATAGGCATGATAACTTGTCAATTATTAAAAGCAAATGGATGTAACGTTATTGGGATTGATATTGATCAAAATAAATGTGACATTTTGAAAAAATGGGGTATAGATGCTCTAAACTCTCAGAAAGCTAACATTCAGCATAATATTTTAAGTAGAACTAATAATATGGGTTGTGATGGTGTTCTAATTACAGCATCTAGTAAATCAAATGATATCATTTCAACTGCAACGAAAATTTGTAGGAAGAAAGGTAGAATTGTACTTGTTGGTGTAATTGGTTTACAGCTAAATAGATCAGATTTCTACGAAAAAGAAATATCATTTCAAGTTTCGTGTAGTTATGGCCCTGGAAGATATGATGACACTTATGAATCAAAAGGAATTGATTATCCATTTCCATATGTTAGATGGACAGAAAAAAGAAATTTTGAAGCTATTTTAAATTCGATGGAAAAGGGCCAGCTTAATTTTTCTGATTTAATTACAACAGAGCACCCGATAACTAATTACGATAAAATTTATAAAAATATAAACTCTGAAAATATTATTGCTGCAATTTTAACTTACCCCAAAAACTCAATAGATATAAATTCAAAGTCTAAGGTTGCTTATCCAAATATTAGGTTTTCTCCCGAAGAAAAGCCTATAGTAGGTGTTATAGGAGCTGGAAACTTTACTAAATCATTTATATTACCAGCACTAAAAAGTACAGATGCTAAAGTCAAATATATTTCATGCGCAAAAGGTTTGAATAGTGCTCATTTAGCAAAAAAATTTAACATTCCTTATAGTACAACAAATTTTAATGATATCCTTAAAGATCATTCAGTGACTTCTGTTATAATTGCTACAAGACATAATCTCCACAAGGAAATGGTTATGAATTCACTAATGGCAAAAAAGAATACATTTGTTGAAAAACCTCTTGTCACAACTAAACAACAATTGGATTCATTAAGAAATTTAATCTTTGAATCAAAGCTTAGACCACAACTAATGGTAGGTTACAATAGAAGGTTTTCACCACACATACGAAAAATTAAAGAAGCTCTTGGAAATGCAGGACCTATTAACTTAATTGTTAATATGAATGCAGGATTTATTGAAAAAAACCATTGGGTTCATGATCTAGAAATAGGAGGAGGAAGAATTATTGGTGAAGCATGTCATTTAATTGATGTATGTGTTTTCCTTACAGGCTCACTTATAAGTTCCGTATGCATGAATAACTTAGGCTTTGATGCTGATTGTGAAACTGATAATGCAAGTTTAATGCTAAGTTTTAAAGATGGTTCAAATGCAGTTATAAACTATTTTTCAAATGGATCAAAAAAGTACAGTAAAGAGCGTGTTGAGGTTTATTCAAATGGCCAAACTTGGATTTTAGATAACTACCAAAAAACGATTGGGTTTTGTACAAGGAGATTTAAACCAATTAAAACAAAAATTAATAAGGGCCACAAAGATCAATTTATTGAATATATTAATTGTGTAAAAAATGGAACAGGGTCACTAATAAGACTTGATGAAATTTTCAATGTTTCCGATGCTACTTTTGCAGCAATAAAATCTATGAAAAGTAAAGTTTGGGAAAGTATTTAGTATAGTAATGAAGATAGATTTTATTGCTGGTGCAAGGCCTAACTTTATAAAAATCGCTTCAATCATCCATGCTGTTGATACCTTAAATTTAAAAGAAATTAAATATCGCCTTGTTCACACTGGTCAACATTATGACAAAAATATGAGCGGTAATTTTTTTGACCAGTTAAATATTCCTAATCCAGATATCAATCTTGAAGTTAAAAGTGGTAGTCAATCAGAACAAACTGGAAAGATAATGATTAGATATGAATCGTTATTAAAAAACAACCCGACAGATTTTTGTTTAGTTGTTGGTGACGTCAACTCAACTATGGCTTGTTCAATAGTAGCAAAAAAAATGAATACAAAAGTTATTCACATAGAAGCGGGTATCAGGTCATGGGATATGACTATGCCAGAAGAAATTAATAGAATTGTTACAGATAGTATTACTGATTATTTTTTCACAACATCGGTTCTTGCTAGCCAAAACCTTACTAATTGTGGTGTCCCAAAACATAAAATATTTTTTGTTGGTAACACGATGATAGATACTTTGATGAGATTTAAAAAAGATTTTTTAAAGCCATCAATATGGGACAAAATCAAACTTAAGAAGAAATCATATATTATATTAACTCTCCATAGACCGCATAATGTAGATTTTAAAGAACAATTGCACAGTATAATTAAGGAAATACTTTATAGTGCTAAAAATATTCCAGTAATTTTTCCTGTACATCCGAGAACTGCAAAACAATTAAATACCATACATTTCGATAATCCGAATCTTCATTTAATATCCCCTTTAAGTTATCTTGAATTTAATTATTTAGTCGAAAGGTCAATGGCTGTGATCACAGATTCAGGAGGCATTTCAGAGGAAACAACAGTAATGAATGTCCCATGTATGACTTTGAGAAATAACACTGAACGTCCGGAGACTGTTAAATATGGAACAAATGAAATTATAGGTGCTAGCACTAAATTAATTAAACCAATGTTAGAAAAATTAATTTTGGGAAATTGGAAAAGTGGTCAGGCTCCCGCACTTTGGGATGGGAAAAGTGGTGATAGGATTATTCAAACAATTATAAATTTGAAAAAGTAAATATCGTAATTTGGTTCAAAAATTTTTTCAATACTGGAATACTATACGTCATTTAAAAATAAAACAAATTTTTGGATACATTAAAAATAAATTTAAAGTAAAAAACAAAATTTATTTATCTAATAGAATTGAATTAAAAAAGAAAAAAAACTACTGGATTAAACCTATTCTTCGAAAACAAAAAATGTTCTCACCCAACACTTTTAAATTTTTAAATGAAGAGAATGAGATTAAAGTTGAGAGTGATTGGAATAATCAGTCTTTTTCAAAATTATGGTTATACAATTTGCATTACTTTGATGATCTAGTATCTATACAGAGTAAGAAGAGAATTAATTGGCACAGATCAATAATTCAAAAATGGATAGACCACAACCCTACATTTTCAGGTATAGGATGGGAACCTTATCCTACATCATTAAGAATCATAAATTGGATTAAATGGTCATTAAATGGTAATAGGCTAAAGGACGAATGGCTCAAATCCCTTTTTTCACAAGCTAGTTACCTTAGCCACAACATTGAGACTCATTTGTTGGGTAACCACCTTTTCTCAAATGCAAAAGCTTTAATCTTTGCAGGGCTATTTTTTAAAGGAGAATCAGCTGAAAAATGGTATTTAAAAGGCTTGGAAATATTAAAGTTAGAATTGCCTGAACAAGTTTTACAAGATGGAGGACATTTTGAGTTGTCTCCAATGTATCATTCACTTTTTATAGAGGACCTGTGCGATATTATCAACGTACATTTTTTATATAATATTAAAAAACCAGATAAAATTTTTGAAACAATCTATAAAATGCTAGACTGGCTTTTTTTCATGTCTCATCCTGATGGAGAAATAAGTTTTTTTAATGACTCAGCATTTAATATATCTCCAAAATTAAATGAATTGACTGCTTACGTTAATAGATTGAGTGGTGATTATAAAAGTGAAACAAGTCCTTTAAAAACATTATTAAACTCTGGTTATACAAAATTCAACAATCAACTTTACCATATAATAATAGACCATGCAAAAATTGGACCTGATTATATTCCAGGGCATGGACATGCTGATGCTTTAAGCTTCGAATTATCGATTTCTAAGCAAAGAATTATTGTAAACACAGGAATCTCTGTTTATGAAGATTCCAAAGCACGTTATTTGGAAAGGAGCACAGAATCACATTCAACAATTATGATCGATGGAAAAAATTCAAGTGATGTCTGGAAAGCTTTTAGAGTAGGAAGAAGAGCTAATATAATCAACTTTGAAGTAAGTAATAACAACTTGGGTCATTGTATACAAGCTTCACATGATGGATATAAATATTTACCCGGTAGACCTATCCATACTCGCAAATGGATTTTAAAAGAAAAAGAAATAATTATTTATGATAAAATTTCTGGTAATAAATTTCATCAAGTGAGTAGTATTTACCCAATACATCCAAACATAAAAATAATATTCGTTGATCATAATCGCATAAAATTTAATTTTGAATCACGAACTGTATCCTTTAAAATCAATGGAATGGGCAAGTTAGAAAAAATGCCATCTTTTTATCATCCTGAGTTTGGTATAGCACTGAAAAATTATAAATTAGTTTATAAAGTTGCACAAACATTACCTATAGAAATAGAGACAATCATTAATTGCGATTGAACTCATCGATATCGTTGTTAATGTTATGAAAAATCAAGTAGTAATTGTAAGTAGTTACGAATTTTCTGATACAAATGCCACAAAAGCACGATTATATGCATTATTGGATAATATGTCCCATAATTTTCAAGTAACATTTATTTGCCCAGGATACGATTCTAGTTTAAATGATAAGAATATTAAAATAATCAACCTTGGAAAAAATTTATCGATTAAATCATTTTTATTTAGGGCCTTATATGAAATATTCTATGCTATCAAGGTACGATATCAATTAAAAAAACTAGGATACCCAAATATAATAATTACAATTCCATCCATTTTTTTGCTGATCTTGCTAATAAATAAAAAATACAAAAGTGTAGTAGATGTAAGGGATTTAGTATGGGACTATTTACCAAAAAAAAACTATTACCAAAGATTAATGAAACAAATATTAAAATATTCAATGTTATCATTACTGAGACATGCTGACACAATTTTTACAACAAATAATCAAGAAAAAAAATATCTCATTAATAATTTACGTAATTATTATGGTGATATAAATGTTTTGACAAATGGAATAAACAAAAAAAGATTTTGTAAAATATCTAAAATAAAAGAAACGGGAAAAAAAGATATTATACTTTATATTGGGAATATAGGATTAGCCCAAAATCTGATAACATTGATAGATGTTATTAAAATAATGCCTTCTTTAGAATTATACATTATAGGAAAGGGGGTTGAGTTAAATAGATTAAAAGATTACACAAAAAAAAATCAAATAAAAAATATAAGTTTTTTGGGGGGCTTAAATTGGAATGAAATATTGCCATATTATGAAAAGGCAAATATGTTATATGCTCAAATTTCTGAAGAATATAAAACCGCTATTCCTTCGAAATTATATGAATATTTATCAACAGGGATTCCAATAATTTTTGCAGGTACAGGAGCATCAGAAAATTTTTTAAGCAAATTTGAAAATGTAATGACTATTCCTCCAAACAACTCGAACGCGCTCAAAAATGCCATTGAGAAGATTTGGAGAATGGAGAAAAAGATTTCTAATAAAAATAAATTTATTATTGAAGAAAAATATATTCGAGAAAATCAAGTGGATAAAATCATGCCTCACTTAAATAAAATTTTGTCAGTATCTGATAAATAAATTTCTATTTTGGATTCAATATTAATAACTGGGGCTTCAGGTTATATTGGGAGATCTTTCATTAGGAATTTTAAAAATACTTATAAAATTAATACATTCTCCTTATCAAGACACTCAATCTCTGATTTGGATCTAAATGGGGTGAAAACAGTTATTCACTGCGCTGCAATAGTTCATCAAAACAGGAAAAGGAAATTTGAAGAGTATAAAAAGATAAATACTGATTATCCAATTATTTTGGCAAAAAAGGCAAAAAAAAATAGAGTAAAGCAGTTTATTTTTCTAAGCACACTAGCAGTATATGATGCTAGACTTTATGAGGTAAATGAAACCAGTAAATGTAATCCGAAAACACATTACGGTATCTCAAAATATGCCGCGGAAAAGGGTTTATTGAAATTAAACAGTGAATGCTTTAATGTATGCATAATTAGATTGCCGATGGTGTACGGGAAAGGCGCTCCAGGTAATATGCAAAAATTAATTAAGCTGGTTCAGTATTGTAAAATTTTACCCTTTGGAGGAATAGATAACAAAAGAAGCCTCCTATATATTGATAACCTATGTTATGCTTTAAGAAAAATTATCAAAAAAAGCATGCATGGAGTTTTTTTGATATCCGATGATCATCCTTTAAGTACTAGCAAAATCATGGCCTTAATAGCTAGTGGTTTAGAAAAGAAAATTTTTTTATTTAAAACTCCACTATTAGTTAAAATAATTAAAATATTTTTGCCCATTTATTACAGAAAAATATTTTTAGACCTAGAGATAAAGAATCAAAAAACTAAGTTAAGTCTTGGCTTATCGTCGATGATCTCAACATCGGAAGGCATAAAAAGGATGATGGATTGATTTTAAGAATAAACATAAGTTTTTTAATGTTGATAATACTTTCACCAATTATAGCTTTAATAGCTATTGCAATTTTTTTGGATGATGGCTTTCCTGTATTCTTCAAACAAAAAAGAGTGGGGAAACAAAATAAATATTTCTGGATATATAAATTTAGAACTATGAGTAAAAATACTCCGGATATACCAACACATTTACTAAAAAACCCATCCTCTCGGTATACAAAAATTGGACCAATATTAAGAAAATATAGTATAGATGAATTGCCTCAATTATTTAATATTTTAAGAGGTGACATCGGATTTATTGGCCCGAGACCAGCATTACATAATCAATATGACCTAATTAAAATGAGGACTGATCAAGGGATTGAAAGCATTCTGCCAGGAATAACAGGCTGGGCACAAGTAAACGGTAGAGATGAAATAGATATAACTGATAAGGTTAATTTTGATCTTTATTACTTAAAAAATAAAAATATTATGCTCGATATTAAAATAATGTATCTAACTTTATTTAAAGTTTTTAAGGCTGAAGATGTTGTTGTGTGATAAAAATTGAAAATTTTTCATTAATTTAAATTTCATATATTATTCCAATAGTGTTGTTTATTAATATTTTATTTTTAGCTACTCCTTGATTTAAGTTATTCTGAAGATAAAATGAAGCTGTAAATGTATATTTATTTTTAAACTTTAGTTTTAAGTTACTATCAAAGTAGTAAGCTTGAATCACATCACCGCTAGGAAACTTACCTTTTATATAATTATCATAACTATCAAAAACCCTATTATTTATACTTTCTTGTCCAACCTTTATACGACCGAACGATAAAAATAATAATTCATTATTACCTTCTTGATATAATTCAATTTCAATTTTTTTATCTTGTACATCACTTCCAATTTGAGAGCCTAGAGGTCGTCCTCTTTGAACAAAATTATTTGTTCCTATTCCATGTCGAAAAGTTGGTGTACCAATTTCAACAATTGAAGCACATAATTTTATTGATTTATCATTAAAAATGTTTAGCAAGTAACTAATCTGCGATGAAAAAGCTATACCGTGTTCTTTTTTCTTTTCAATATTTGGATCCAGAACAAATTCATCTATTAAGTAATTTAAAGAAAATTTTAATTCAGAATTTATTTTATAATCATAATGAAATTGCCACACAGCATTTGAATTTGAGCTTCCTAAAATATTGAGTCTGTTATTTAGCTCTAATTCGATATGGGATGATATTGGATTTATATAACTGAAATCAAAACTTCTATTTAAGCCTGAATAGATCACAGTCTCTGATAAACCTATTCTTAATGAATTTCTATTATTCCATTCTATACCTCGAGCAGTAATATATCTGTTATATTTATCCTCGGTTTTTTCTAAAAAACCATGCATATACCTTACATTAATTCTGCCGTAATTAGATGCTAGTAAAAAGTAGTCATAAGTGTTGCTGTAATCACTTAAGGCTAAGCTTATCCTCTCTCCAGCTCCCCAGTTTTCATTGCCTTTACCCATTTGAATATTCAACCATTTATTAATAAAGCCTGCGTAACTAAAATTATTTCGACTTTTTTCAATTAAACCATTATGATAGATTAGGTTTTTTTTATTTATGTTATTACTGGGTAAAAATTGATTTTTAATATAGATGTAATAATTTTCGAAGAATTTCAACCCAAATGAGTAAGATGGAGAGTAATCGTCATTGCTAAGTGTAATTCCAAAATTTTTTGTAAAAACTAAAGTGTCAACTTTAGTAGGAATGTAATTTATAAATCGCATAGTTGAAGAACTTTCAAAGATACTTTTTAAGTTCAAATCAGAAGGCAATTCATTGCTATAATCACTACCATACAATTGATTTAAAAAACAGATTCTAACAAGGAAAACAAAAGTAAATACTTTTTTTATTGTTGAATTTTGCACATCATTAATATACGGGCTGTAAATATTTTTATTTATGCTTCCCCTTTTATTAGATAATTCACATCCCTAGGTTTCTGGGAAGGTCCGAAATTCCAATTGGGCTGATAAGATGGTAAAACTTGTTTCAAAATAGATTGTATTTTTTCAGCATCTAGTTTTTCTGCTGCATCTAAGAGTCTTATGGTGCTTTGTAAAAATAGATCCCATGGTATAGTAGGATGCTCCTGTTGGAGAATCATAATTTTTCTATGTTTTGTAGTTACTTTTTTTTCATGATTTAGTTGAAGCTCCTCATAGAGTTTTTCACCCGGACGTAGACCTGTAAAAACTATTGGTATATCAACTCCCGGTTCTAAGCCTGATAATCTTATTAAGTCCCTTGCCATATCAACTATTTTTATGGGTTTGCCCATTTCTAAAAGAAAAATTTCACCATCTTTACCGTATGCTCCACACTGTAATATTAACTGAGAAGCTTCTTGTATAGACATAAAATACCTGGTCATTTCCGGATGAGTGATAGTAATTGGGCCTCCTTCACTAATTTGTTTTTGAAAAGTAGGTATAGCACTCCCAGAACTTCCTAAGACATTTCCAAATCTAACAGAAATAAAAGTTGTATTAGACTGATTGTTAAATGATAAAATGAGTAATTCTGCAGCTCGCTTTGATGCTCCCATAACATTTACAGGATTAACAGCTTTATCAGTAGAAACTAACACAAATTTGGAAACTTCATATTTATCTGCCAATTCAACAATATTCTTCGTGCCTCCAAGGTTAGTATTGATAGCATTCCATGGATGAAGCTCTTGAATAGGGACATGCTTATAGGCAGCTGCATGATAAACTATATGGGGTCTATTGTCAATAAATATTTTTTCACATTCTCTTTTATTATTAACAGAAGCTAATGCTGTTTTAATAACAGTTTTTGTATTTATAGTTTCTGCGAATTGTTCAATTAAATAAATTTTTTCTTCATTTGTTTCAATGCAAATAATTTCAGAAGGATCAAATTGTAAACATTGTTTAACAAGTTCAAACCCTATTGAACCACCAGCACCAGTTATCAAAATCCTTTTGTTTTGAATCATACTTTTAATACTGACCATATCTAAATGAACTTCTTGTCTACCAAGTAAATCAGAGTATGAGACATCTCTAATTGAATCAAGTGTTACTTCACCATCTAATAATTCATCAAAACCTGGAACTGTTTTAAAAGGTTTTTCTGTTTGCTTACAAAGTTTTACAATTTTTCTCATTTGATTTCCAGATGCACCAGGGGTAGTAATTATTATTTCATCATATTCGATATCAATGTAACGTAGGTTTTTTATAGGGCCATAAATCTTTTTGCCGTGTAGATATGCTCCTTGTTTTTTTATGTCGTCATCTAAAAATCCGGCGAGTGAATAACGATTATTAGATACTGTAAGGATCTCCCGAGCAATTTTTTCTCCACCATTTCCGGCGCCAATTAATAAAAATTTTTTTTTATTTGAGCGTGATTTATTGTTAAAAATATTTAAATCTTTATAATGACTAAAATAGACTCGAACTAAAAGTCTTAGTGCAATACTGTTTAAAGAGTATAATATAAAATAGAGAAGTAAAATAGATCTAGGGTAATCAGAAGAATCATAAACTAAAAAAACAGAAAGATATCCTATGATACAGGAAGCTATTACACCACATACAATCCTGTAAAGATCAAATAGGCTAGTATACCGAATAATTGAAGAATATATGTTAGAAAAGTAAAAAACCGATATATGAGATGCAATAAACCAGGGCAGCCAATTGAAGAATACTACCAAAAATTTTTCTGGGATATTGAATTCAAATCTAATTAAAAATGCGATATATAATGATATCACACTTGAAATAACATCAAAAGGTATTAGCTTAATATTTCTTGACTGCATACTATAAAATAAATTTATATGTAGATAGCACTATTTGACCTTGTAATCTAGCCTAACTCCAAGAGATGCCCAACCGGAAGGATTTCCTATAAGAAAAGCTTTTAAAATATATAAAAGTATAAAGTATTTTTTTTTTCAACAAGATTTACTCCCGTTTAAATTATATTAGGATGATTAAAGATATTGAATTTAATTTATTATTTTCATATAACAGACTTAAAAAATAATTAAAAATTAACATTTTAATATCTTTAACAGAATACTTAAACTATCTCTCAACCGTAGTTTTTTACCTTGTCTTCTGTTCCTTCTACAATATTCTAAAGGTATAGTATTATAAGAATTATGTTTCTTTACTAAATTGCAGGCAATCTCTACATCTATATCAAATTTATCAGCCTTAAGACTGTTTATATTTAAGTCTGATTTATAAAAAGCTTTTGCACAACACAGGGCATCTTTAAGGTTTGATTTATGTATTATATTAAAAATAGATGTCAAAATTTTATTTCCAATAATCCACATAAAATTTGTGTAAGTATGTAACATTATACGATTTGCAAAAACCAGGCGAACTTTTTTCTTTTCATCAAGGACCATGAGATTATGTATTTCTTTTGTATTAAGTTCTCTATCCCCATCAAATAATATCAATTTTTCGTTTAAAGCTTTTTCAATACCATTTCTTATTGCTATACCTTTACCAAAATTCTTTTTCAAATGAATTAAAGAAATAAATTTACATCTTGATAAAATCTGATGCGAATCATCATCACTCCCATCGTTAACAATTAAAATTTCATGGCCCTGAGCTTTAAAAAGCTTTAGGTCTTGGAGAAGATCGGGTATAGCCTCTGCTTCATTAAAAATAGGAATTATAATAGTGTAGGGGGAATTCACAATAAAAAAACGGCACTATAAGTGCCGTTTTTTGTAGAATATTTTTTTAAAAAAATTAGTTAAAAGTTGTAATCTAGCCTGACTCCAAGAGATGCCCAACCGGAAGGATTTCCTACACCTGCCATATCAGTACTATAAAATAATTCACTTCCAACTAATAAGTTAACGGGGAGGTTAAGTCCTTTTTTCATGAGTCGTTCTAGAGTCACGCCTGCAAAACCTCTGAATCCTGGACCTTCTCCAACAAGACCTGCATGCCCTTCAGCAAATACAAAACCTGCAAGAGTTAGATTTCCGCCTAGCCCGATAAACATTGGATTAAATTCAGTAGTAGGCTCTGATGAGTTTTCTGGCTCAAAGTTTCCAGTGTAAGAACCAAGCCCAAAAGACACCGTATAATCGAAGGGGCCTACCTTGAATCCATATGGTGTTGTAATTACAACAGTAGCTCCTGTGGGAATGTTTGTGAATGTTTCACCTGATAATAGTCCAACACTTGCAGCTAGCCCAACATTGATACCAAGTGGTTCTTTAGCAACAAATTCTTCTGAGGTAGTGTCTGAAACCGTAGTGTCTCTATCAACTACATCTGTACTAGGTGCTTCATATTCAAGAC
>MDTG01258820.1_pt1 | contig 21277 bp, 25 predicted proteins | sample 811421 | NCBI WGS metagenome assembly MDTG01 (sample SAMN05326645, study PRJNA326480) | marine metagenome | isolation source: seawater | place: Pacific Ocean: South East | collected 2011 | reverse complement strand
AGATATTGTAGTTTTGGCAGCATTTGGTTCTGGTTTTACCTGGGGAAGTACAATTATAAGGTGGTAATTTTAAATTAAAATTATGGATTTTTGGACATTACTGGATACATGGTGGTTTAGGATTATTACGTTGCCAATTGATTTTATAATATTTTATTATGTAGGTAAATGGATTGCAAAAAGAGCACCTCTTTGGTATGATGAAAAAAAATTGGAGGATGCAGAGAAATATGAAAAAAAAATAATCAATTGGTTTAAAGGATTGTTTATTAAAGAAAAAAAAAGAGGGCCTTTTTTATAATTCAACTTATTTAAAATTTCTACTGGTCCTTTTGTTATACCTGATTCATATCCATATCAAAAATATGAACCATTGAAATAGAATTTTAGGTAGTAATTAAAACAATATTATCAGTAAAAAAAAAATTTGAATCGTATAATAATTTTTATATCTTTCACCTCTCAATAATTGAAAATATTATGAAAATGAAAAAAATATTATTCGCTTTAATCCTTTCTGTTTTTGTTGGTTCGACTTTTACGAACAATGTTAATGCAATTACAGTTAATAGTGTTATTACTATCCAGGATTCTCAGGATGAACCTATGATGGAGAGTGCATCAGACGATGCTTCTGCTGGTTTTACTCAAGAACTAAAAAAACGTTTTATTGAAGGTGGTCCAAGTTTTATGGGTATCGTTCTTATCTGTTTAATTTTAGGTCTGGCTATATCAATTGAAAGAATTATTTATCTAAACCTCTCTACTACTAATACCGAGAAATTGACTGGTGAAGTTGAAGATGCACTAAAATCTGGTGGTGTTGAGGCAGCAAAAGAAGTTTGCAGAAACACAACAGGTCCAGTTGCATCAATTTTTTATCAAGGTCTCGATAGAGCAAAGGATGGAGTAGAAAGTGCCGAAAAGGCAGTAATTTCTTATGGTGGTGTACAAATGGGTCAATTAGAAAAAAATGTTTCATGGATATCGTTATTTATAGCTTTAGCACCAATGTTAGGCTTCATGGGAACTGTAATTGGAATGATTACTGCCTTCGATAGAATCGAAGCTGCTGGTGACATGCAACCATCTCTTGTAGCAGGAGGTATTAAAGTTGCTCTTTTGACAACTGTTTTTGGACTTATTGTAGCAATTATTTTACAAGTTTTTTATAACTATATAGTTGCTAAAATTGATTCCATAGTAAATGATATGGAAGATGCCTCTATCACATTAATTGATATTCTATCTGCTCAAAAAAAATAATACAAGATGGATTTAAAAAAGATAACTAGATTAAGTTGTATTGCATTAGGTGTATTGGGATTAATTTCTCTTGCAGTTGTTTTTGTAGGAGGTGATGAGTCTATAAAAATGTCTGCGGCTTCAGGTAATTTTTCTTTGATTACTCCAATTATTCTATTAAGTCAATTAATTTTAGTTGTTGCAGTTTTGGTAACACTTACATTCTCATTAAAAGCTCTTGCTGCCAATAAAGCAAAAATGAAAAGTGCACTTAAGTCAGCTGGTTTGTTCTTCCTCGTTATTTTAGTTGCATTTTTACTCTCAGATGGAGTAGAAACTCCAATGAGAGACGGAAAAGTTTTATCTGCTTTTGGATCAAAACTTGTTGGCACAGGTATCAGAGTATTTTACATTTTAACAGTTATTGCTGTTGGGCTTATGGTTTTTTCTGGAAGTAAGAAATTTATAAAGAAATAAAGCGATGGCAAAAAGAAAAGCTCCAGAAGTTAATGCAGGATCAATGGCTGATATTGCCTTTTTGCTATTAATTTTTTTCTTAGTAACAACCACTATTGAAACTGACAGTGGTATTAATAGGAAACTTCCACCTATGGAGGAACAAATAGATCCTCCTATAATTAGGGAAAAAAATATTTTTACAGTAGTTGTAAATAAGAACAACCAATTGTTAGTTGAGGAAAAACTAGTTGAAATTAGAGATTTAAGAAACCTAGCTGTAGATTTTCTTGACAACGGAGGTGGCTCAGGTGAAGAAGCTTGTGACTATTGTCGTGGTAATAGAGATCCTCGATCTTCGGATAACCCTGATAAAGCCATTATATCATTAAAAAACGACAGGGAAACAGAGTATAAAGTATATATTGCAGTCCAAAATGAATTAGTTGCTGCATATAATGTTTTAAGGAATAGAGAGTTTTCAAGGTTAAATCCGAACATGGGAATTTCATACGTTGAAGCTGATCTTATTTATAGTGATCCTAGGACTTCTGCTACCGATAAAGCTAGTTTGAAGGAAAAATTAGATGTTGTTAAAAAATTATACCCTCAAAAACTATCTGAGGCTGAACCGAGTAAAGTAAATTAATTATGGCAAAATTTAATAAAAAGAAAAGTGGGGATCTTCCAGCAATATCAACTGCTTCACTACCTGATATAGTTTTCATGCTTTTATTTTTCTTCATGGTAGCAACTGTTATGCGTGATAGCACACTTATGGTACAAAATACATTACCCGCTGCTGATCAAGTTCAAAAGCTTGATAAAAAGGATAGAGTTATATACATCTACGCTGGGAAACCATCAAGTAGATATGTTGATACTTATGGATCTCAGGCCAGAATCCAGTTGAATGATAAATTTGGAACAGTTGAAGAAGTTGGTGCATTTGTTCTAGCTGAAAGAGCTGCAAAACGTCAAGAACTTCAAAATGTACTAACTACTGCTTTAAAAGTTGATAGTGACACTAAAATGGGTATAATTAGCGATATTAAACAAGAGCTTCGAAAAGTAAATGCATTAAAGCTAAATTATACAACTCGAGTTGGAGACTACACGCAAAATTTCAATTAGATTAAAGTTATTATTCTTTATCTGCCTATTTTCAATTAGCCTTCAAGGTCAGTCAAAATCTAGTTCATTTGATAACTTTTACAGAGAAGACCAGTTTTTTCTTGGTTCAAGTTACTTTATTCAAAATCAATCTGTTCAAGATTTTAAACAAAATGGCTTCTCGGGAAATTTCCAAATAGGTTTTATCCGTGATATTCCAATTAATAATAATTCATCAAAAGCTATTGGTATTGGCTTTGGATATGAAAGAAATTTTTTTACTTCTAATATTCAACCTGTTTTAGAGGATGATATTATAAAATATAACGTTGTAGTAAGTAGATTTCTTGAGTCTAAAAATAATTTTAATTACTCATCGATTTCCCTGCCTATTGAGTTTAGGTGGAGAACCTCTACCAGAGATCAATATAAATTCTGGAGAATTTATACAGGTTTTAAAATCAAGAAAAACTTTGCAATATACTCCAATCCATCCTATGGGACTGAACTTAAAATTAGTGATATACAAGACTGGACAAATTCAATTTATTTTATAGGTGGTTTCAATACATGGAACTTGTCTCTTGAGTATGATTTATCACCAATTTTAAAAGATAAAAAAACCACTAATGGGGAAAACTTAGATCTGAGCTTTTTAAGATTAGGTTTAATTTTCTATTTATTATAACTCTTTTCTTAGCCTAGCAACAGATATATCTAGTTGATCTCTGTATTTTGATATTGTTCTTCTAGCAACTTTATATCCTTTATCCAAAAGTTTCTTTGAAAGTTCAATATCAGACAAGGGTTTAGTTTTATCTTCGTCATTAATTATTTCTTTTAATATTTTTTTTATCTCAATAGTTGAAACTTCATCTCCTTCACTATTAATAATTCCCTCGGAGAAATAACTTTTTAAAAGCTTAATACCATAAGGTGTGTCAATATATTTGCTGTTTGCAACTCTAGATATTGTAGATATATCCATATTAATAATTTCAGCAATATCTTTCAAAATCATTGGCTTTAATTTTTTTTCCTCACCAGAGATAAAATATTCTTTTTGAAAATTAATTATTGCATTTACAGTCTGAAATAAAGTTTGATATCTCTGTTCAATTGCTTCAATAAACCATTTAGCAGATTCTAATTTTTGTTTTAAGAAACGTACTGTTTGACTTTGAGATTTTGTTTTATTTGGATCATCTTTGTAACCCTGAAGTATATCTCTGTATGAATTGGATAATCTTAACTCTGGTAGATTTCTTTTATTTAGTTCAACTAATAGATTTCCATCTTGTATTGTTAGAATAAAATCTGGAATAATTGAATTATTTGAAAATTCATTTGATATTGATCCACCTGGTTTAGGGTTTAATTTTGAGATTTCTTCAATTGATTTTTTCAAATCGTCTTCAGATAGGTTTAATTTTTCGCTGAGTTGTAAAAATTTCTTTTTTGAAAACAATTCAAATTCATTTTCAATTATTTTGATTGAATTTTTTGTTGACTCTTTTAAATTGTCTTTTCTATTGAGCTGAATTAGAAGACACTCTTTTAATGACCTTGCTCCTACACCAGGTGGATCTAAATCTTGAATTTTCATTAAAATTTCTAAAATTTGATTTTTTGAAGCAATAATATTCTGAGTAAAAGCTAAATCATCGATTATATCATCAATTTCTCTTCTTAAATATCCACTCTCATCAATACTTCCTATTAAAAAATCACATATTGGTTTTTCAGAGTCGTTTATTATTAAATTTCTTGATTGATTAACCAAAAATTGATGAAAACTTAAAGATGATTTAGTTTGATAATTTTTATTTTCATCTTGGTTTGAGTAATAGTTATTGTAGCTATCAGATTCGTCATTCAGAAAATCATCGACATCAATATCGTCATTATCTATGTCACTATCATAGTCATCTGTTTCTGTTTCTTGCAAATCACTTCCTTGTTCTAGAGCAGGATTCTCCTCAATTTCATTTTTTATTTTTTCCTCTAATTCTGCTGTAGTAAGCTGAATTAATTTCATTAACTGAATTTGTTGAGGAGAAAGTTTTTGAGATAACTTTAGCTGTAGTTTTTGATTAAGCATCTTGATCTGATCTTGAACAAAATTAAGAAAAGAATTTATTTAAATTAAAAAGCGGCATTTTTAGGTGTTCTGGGATATGGAATTACGTCTCGGATATTTGACATTCCTGTACAGAACATCACGATCCTTTCAAACCCAAGACCAAAACCACTGTGAGGAACAGAACCATATCTTCTCAAATCTAAATACCACCAAAGTTCTTTTTTATCAATTCCCATTTCATCAATTCTTTTATCTAATACTTCAAGCCTCTCCTCTCTTTGAGAACCACCGATAATTTCACCTATGCCAGGAAACAAAACATCCATTGCTCGAACAGTTTTGTTATCTTCGTTTAGCCTCATATAAAAAGCTTTGATTTTCTTAGGATAATTAAAAATTATTACTGGCGATTTAAAATGTTTTTCTACTAAAAACCTTTCATGCTCACTTTGAAAGTCACAACCCCATTCATCAATTAAATATTTAAATTTTTTCTTTTTATTATAATTAGAATTTTTCAAAATTTCAAATGCTTCTGAATATGTAACTCTAATAAAATTTTTATCTATTGTAAACTTGATTTTTTCTATTAAGCTTAGTTCGTTTCTTTCTTTTTTTGGTTTTTGATTCTCTTCTTTTGAAAGCCTTTCGTCAAGAAATTCAATATCCTCTTTACACTCGTCTAATATATATTTTAGAGAATATTTAAGAAAAGATTCAGCTAAATCCATGTTGTCATCGAGGTTATAGAATGCCATTTCCGGTTCAATCATCCAAAACTCTGAAGCATGTCTAGAGGTATTTGAATTTTCAGCTCTAAAAGTGGGCCCAAAAGTATAAACATTTCCAAGTCCTAGTGCATATGTTTCAGCTTCAAGTTGACCAGAGACAGTAAGACTGGTTTTTTTTCCAAAAAAATCTTTGGTATAATCAATTTTTTTTGGATCTAAATCTTTCTTGCCTAGAGTTGTAACTCTAAACATTTCTCCTGCTCCTTCAGCATCAGTTGATGTAATAATTGGTGTATGTATATAATTAAAATCTTTTTCGTTAAAAAACTTATGAATTCCGAAGGCTAGTTTAGATCTAATTCTCATTACTGAACTAAATGTTGATGTCCTTATTCGAAGATGTGCTTGTTCTCTTAAAAATTCAAAACTATGTTTTTTTGGTTGAATAGGATATTTGTCAGGATCAGATTTGCCTAAAAGTTCAAGTTCACTTATACTTACTTCAAAGTTTTGACCTTTGCCAATACTTTTAATCAGCTTACCTTCAATCTTCAAAGAGCAACCTACGTTTATATTTTTAACTACATTGTCTTTAATCTTTGAATCAGGTATTACACACTGTATGTTTTTAATTGTCGAACCATCATTAAGAACAATAAACTTACTACCTCTAAATGCTCTTACCCAGCCACAGATGACAATTTCATTATTATAATCAGGGCTTTTGAATACATCTTTAATTTTTACTAAATCCATTTTTATAGAGTTAAAATGTCTTTCTCTTTTAGTGAAAACATTTCATCAACTTTTTGAATATATTTATCAGTTAATTCTTGAGTGTCTATTTCTAGATTAGATTTTAAATCCTCAGAAATATCAAGTGCTTTAATCTTGTTATTAGCTTCTTTCCTTGAATTCCTAATACTAACTTTGGTAGATTCTGATTCAGTTTTAGCAAGTTTAGTTAATTCTAATCTTCTTTCTTCACTTAAAGGCGGAATATTGATAAGTATAGATTCTCCATTGTTAACCGGATTTAGTCCTAAATTGGAATTAGTAATGGACTTTTCAATTTCATCTAGCATATCTTTTTCCCATGGTTGAATACTTAATGTTTGAGCATTTGGAGTACTAATTGAAGAAACTTGATTAAGAGGGGTTATATTTCCATAATACTCCACGGAAACATTTTTTAACATAATTGGATTAGCTTTTCCAGCTCGAATCTTTGTTAATTCATTTTCAAAGTGTTCTAATGCAGAAATCATATTAAGTTCTGCACTCTCAATAATTTCTTTACTTTCTTCCATATCAAAATATTATTTAGAAACTTTAGTACCTATTTTTTCGCCCATTATAACTTTCGTCAAATTTCCTTTAGTATTCATGTCAAAAACAATAATTGGTAATTCATTTTCTCTACTCAAAGTAAATGCTGTTGTATCCATAATTTTTAATCCTTTTTTTATTGTTTCTTCAAATGATATATTATCAAATTTTATTGCTTTCTTATTTTTCTCAGGATCTTCATCATATATTCCGTCAACACGGGTACCTTTTAAAATAACATCTGCATTAATTTCAATTGCCCTAAGTACAGCAGCAGAGTCAGTAGTAAAATATGGATTACCTGTTCCAGAAGCAAAAATTACAACCCTACCCTTCTCTAAATGTCGAGTTGCTTTTCTTTTTATAAAAGGTTCTGCAATTGATTCCATTTTGATTGCTGACTGAAGTCTTGTAGGTATGTTCATATTTTCAAGTGCATTTTGAAGAGCAAGACCATTAATTACTGTTGCCAACATACCCATGTAATCAGCTTGAACTCTATCAATTCCATCTTTGGATCCTGTAAGTCCTCGAAAAATATTTCCACCACCAATTACTATCGCAATTTCAACATTCTGGCTATGTATTTGTTTTATTTCCTCAGCATAAACGACTAATCTATCATTATCTATACCATATGAATTTTTGCCTAATAACGCCTCACCGCTTAATTTAAGTAAAATTCGTTTATATTTCATGAACTTAGGAATAATGCAAATATAATTATAAAGTTTAAACTTTTATTGGATACTATATGCATTAAATACAGAGTAATCACCAATATTTATTCTTCTTAGCTCAAACAAATATGAACCTGAATTCAGTTTTTTTCCAAAATCATTTGCAATTGATCTTATGTAAGTGCCTTTTGAACATTTTATATGGAATTCAATGAAAGGGCTAATAAATTCAATTATTTCAAATTTAACTATTTCTATTTGTCTTTTGTCTATACTAACTTCTTTTTTCTTTCTAGCATATTCATACATTCTTACACCGTCTTTTTTTATGGCTGAGAATATTGGTGGAGTCTGCATGCTTTTTCCAATAAATTTTTTTGTTACCGATAAAATGTCAGATTTTGATATATTTTTATATTCGTATGTTTTGTCAACCATTGTTTCACCATCAAATGAAGGTGTAGTCTCGCCTAGTTTAAATTTACCTGTGTAAGTTTTTTTTAAGTTCTGATATTCTGAAATTTTTTTAGTTTCTTTTCCAATGCAAATAATTAAAAGACCTGTAGCTAAAGGGTCCAATGTACCAGCATGTCCAACCTTAATATTCTTTCTTTTAAACTTAGATTCAAGTGATTTACGAATATATTTAACTACATCAAATGAAGTCCAATTAATTGGTTTATCAATCAAGAGCACTTTACCATTTGTAATATCATTTTCTGAAAAATTATGGGTATTAAACTTTTTCATTATTCTTTATCATCATAAAGAATCGAGACTATACACAGAATAAAACCAGATATTACTATAAGTGGAGCTAATCGTATTCTTCTAAAATTATATATTTCCTCATTAAAGATTTCTGGGTTATTTGAACCACCTCCCGACATAATTAAAAATCCAATTCCAATTATTACTACTGCTAAAATTAAAATTTTATACCTTTTTCTGTTAAACAAGTAATTGTCCTTTTTCATAATTATCTTTTAAATTTTACTTTCAAATATTTTTGAGTAACAAGAAAAGAGCTAATAAATGATGTTGAAAATCCAAATATTAATATAAAACTACTCAATGTAAATATTGATTTAGTATCTAAAAAAAAATTAAATTCATCAGTTTGATTATTTAATTGGTAAAGTATTATTAATAAAATTAAAATGGATGTAGCAGATGAGATAAACCCTATTTTAATGTAAGTCCAAATAAAAGGTTTTCTTATAAAACCTTTAGTTGCTCCAACTAATTGCATTGTCTTTATTATGTCTTTTTTAGAATAAATTGAAATTTTTATTGAATTATTTATGAGTAAAAAACTCGTTAAAACAAAAAATGCACTTAGAATAATAACCCACAACCCAATTTTTTTAAAATTTCTTGAGAGGCTATCAACTAATTTCCTGTCGTATTCAATTTCTTCTATGAATTCAAAATTTTCTAAGTTAAAAATTAATTCCTCAATTGTATAAGTATCAATTTTTTCTCCATACAATTTTATAGAAATAGCATCCAATAAAGGATTATACCCTAAGAATCCAATAAATTCCTCTCCAATTTCGTCAGTAAATATTTCAGCTGCTTCCTCTTTTGATAAATAAGTTATCTCTTTTATGTTATCATTTAAATTTAAATACTTAATCAGTTGTTTATTTTCAAATTCTTTGGTTGAGTTTTTTAAATAAATATTAACCAACACATTTTCCTTAAAGTAATTCTCAACTTTTGAAGAGTTTAAATAAATAAACCCTATAATAGATAATGTCAATAAAACTATAGAGTTAATTAAGTAGATTGAAATTAAATTACCTTTTACTCTTCTTGATTCGATATTTTTGTTTTCAGTGTACAAATCAATATAAAAGTAATAAACAAATAATAAATTAATTTTTATGTTAATCAAATAAGTTCTTCCTTTGCAAAAACAACCTAAAGTGAAATACAATTTTCTAGAAATAGAAAAAAAATGGCAGAAAATATGGAAATCTAAGAAAACATATAATGTTGGTTTGTCTTCTAAGCCAAAACTTTATGTTTTAGATATGTTTCCATATCCATCTGGCGCTGGCTTGCATGTAGGTCACCCACTTGGATATATCGCAAGTGATATTTATTCAAGATATAAAAGACATAAGGGCTTCAATGTATTACATCCACAAGGATATGATTCCTTTGGTTTACCTGCAGAGCAATATGCAATTAAAACTGGGCAACATCCTAAAGTAACTACTGAAGAAAATATTAATATGTATAGGAAACAGTTAGACAGAATGGGTTTTTCATTTGATTGGTCACGTGAAATAAGAACATCAAATCCAGAGTATTACAGATGGACACAATGGATTTTTACACTTATGTTTAATTCATATTACTGTCCAATTGATAAAAAAGCAAAGGACATTAAACTATTAGAGAATATTTTTGAAAAACAAGGTGACAAAATTTTTAAAACCAAGTTATCTGATATCGGTTGTTCTTTTAATAGTTCCGATTGGCAAAATTTTGATGAAAAAGAAAAGTCAGATATTCTTATGAACTTTAGACTTGCTTATTTAACAGAAGGTGAAGTTAATTGGTGTGAGGAATTAGGTACAGTACTTGCAAATGACGAAATAATAAATGGATTTAGTGAAAGAGGAGGATACCCTGTCACAAAAAGAAAAGTAAAGCATTGGTGTTTGAGAATTACAGATTACTCTCAAAGGCTTTTAGATGGTCTAAATAATATAGACTGGCCCGAACCATTGAAGGAAATGCAAAAAAACTGGATTGGAAAATCCAAGGGTGTATCTTTAAAATTTGATATAGAAAATTCAAACAAAAAAATTGAGGTTTTTACCACAAGGCCTGACACTATTTTTGGTGTATCTTTTTTAACTCTTGCACCTGAATATAATGATATTAGTTCTCTAATTTCCGATCATAATAAGACTATGGTTAATGCATACCTTGATGAAGTATCAAATAAATCAGAGAGAGAAAGAATGTCAGAAGTAAAGAAAGTTTCAGGTGTTTTCTCAGGGACATATGCAATTCATCCTTTTACTAATGAAAAAATTCCTATATGGATTTCAGATTATGTAATAGCTAGTTATGGATCTGGTGCAGTAATGGGTGTTCCAGCAGGAGATCAAAGAGATTTTGATTTTGCAAAAAAATTTAAAATTGAAATTCCAAATATATTTGATGGTATAGATATTTCTGAATCCGCATTTTCAGATAAAACAGGCTTTAAATTAGTTAATTCTGATTTTTTGAATGGAATGGATTACAAAGAATCTTTAAATCTAATTATTGAAAAAATTGAAGAAAAAAAAATTGGTAAATCAAAGATCCAATATAAGTTAAGAGATGCAATTTTTAGTAGACAGAGATACTGGGGTGAACCAATCCCAATTTATTATAGAAATGGAATACCTGTAAACATAAACTTAGAGCACTTACCACTTAAACTTCCAGATGTTGATAATTTTTTACCAACAAAAAATGGTGATTCTCCACTTGGAAATTCAAATAAATGGGCATGGAATGTAAAAGAAAATAAAGTTACATTTAATAATAATATCAATCACAAAGATGTTTTTCCTTTAGAACTCAATACAATGCCAGGATGGGCAGGGAGTTCTTGGTATTTTTATAGATACATGGACCCTAATAATAACAATGAATTTATTTCTAAAGATTTTCAGGACTATTGGTTAGACGTTGACCTATATTTTGGTGGGAGTGAACATGCTACCGGTCATCTACTTTATTCAAGATTTTACCAAAAGTTTCTTTATGATTTAAAGTTTTTAAAAAAAGATGAGTATGCAAGAAGATTAATTAATCAAGGAATGATTTTAGGTAATTCTGCATTTATATATCGTAAAACAGGATCATCAGAATACTTATCTAAAAATTTAATTTCAAATTTAAAGGTAGATAAAATTAGAATTGATATTAAATATGTCTCTAATGAAAATGTGGTAGACATAGAATTACTAAAATCCGAAGATAGCTCATTTAAAGATTCACATTTTAAATATGAAAACAATAATTTCTTGTGCGTAAGAGAATTGGAGAAAATGTCTAAATCAAAGTTTAACGTTGTCAATCCAGATGATATATGTAATGAATATGGAGCCGATACTTTAAGAATGTACGAAATGTTTCTTGGGCCAATTGAACAATCTAAACCATGGGATACACGTGGAATATCAGGCGTTCACTCTTTTTTGAAAAAATTTTGGAATTTGTTTTTTACTGATGGTAAATTTAACATTACAGAGAGCGATCCCTCAAAAGAATCTTTAAAATCTCTACACAAAACCATAAAAAAAATATCTGAAGATATAGAAAGACTAAGTCTAAATACTTGTATTAGTTCATTTATGATATGTGTTAATGAGCTTAGTTCAATGAAGTGCAATAACAAGTTCATACTCCAAAATCTCTTAATTTTAATATCGCCTTTTGCACCTCATTTTGCTGAGGAACTTTGGAATCTTTCTGGAAATAATAAATCTATATTGGATGAGAAGTTTCCTGAGTTTAATCAAAAGTATTTAAATGAAACCGAAAAAGATTATCCTGTATCTTTTAATGGTAAAACAAAATTTACAATTAGATTACCTTTAGAACTTTCAGAAAAAGAAATAGAAAATGCAATTATGTCTTTTGAAAAAACAAGATTATTTTTGAGAGATTCAAAACCTAAAAAAATAATTGTTGTTCCAGGCAAAATCATAAATATTGTTGTATGATAGATCCGGTTTTTGAAATTATTGGTTTATCTGCGGCCTTTTTGACAACATCTGCTTTTATTCCACAGGTCTATAAAATATACAAAGAAAAAAGCGCTGACGGTATTTCTTTGACAATGTATATTATATTACTATCAGGTGTAATCTTGTGGTTGATTTATGGGATATTAATAGGTAGTCTGTCAATAATCATAGCAAATGGTATCACTGCTTTTTTACAATTAAGTATTATAATTTTTAAGTTAAAAAAATTATAAATTTTTTTTCTTAAATGATACTTTAACTAACTTTAATAAAAAATTTATTATGTATTTCGATCCTCTATATTATTTGATTGTTTTACCAATTTTTGCCTTGAGTGCGTTTATTGGTTATCAATTAAAATCAAAATTTAAAAAGTTTTCAAGACAATCTTTATCTGCTAATCTTTCTGGTAAAGAAATTGCTGAAAGAATGTTAAGTGACCATGGAATATATGATGTTAAAGTAATCAGTGTTAGAGGTCAGTTGTCTGATCATTACAACCCTCAAAAAAAGACTGTAAATCTTAGTGAAAGTGTTTACAACGAAAGAAATGCTGCTGCTGCTGCTGTTGCTGCTCACGAATGTGGACATGCTGTTCAGCATGCTAAAGGATATGAATGGTTAAAAATGAGATCAATCCTTGTCCCTGTAGTTGGAGTTACCTCTAATATTGGACTATATCTTCTAATTGGAGGTATGTTTTTAATACAAAGTGCTCCAGTTCTTAGTGAAACTTTTATTTCTTTAGGAATTTTAGGTTTTGCTTCAGGAACTTTATTTAGTCTCGTTACTCTTCCAGTTGAGTTTGATGCTAGTAAAAGAGCAGTTTACTGGTTAGAAAGAAAGAGAATTGTTAATCAGAAAGAGTTAGTTCAATCTAAAGAGGCACTAAATTGGGCTGCGGCAACCTATGTTGTAGCTGCGTTGGCATCAATCGCTAATCTTGTTTACTTTTATTTGAGATTTGCTAGAAGGTAATTAACCTTTAATATACTTATCTATTGCCATCGCCATTGATGGTGATATATCAGTAGGAGCCTGAATGTCTATTCTTAAATTTTTTGCTTCAGCAGCCTCTTTAGTAGTGTTACCATAGACTGCTATTAAGGTTTTATTTTGTTCAAAATCAGGAAAGTTTTTAAACAATGATTCAATTCCTAAAGGACTAAAAAAGACTAATATATCATAGTAGACATCTCTAAGATCAGATAAGTCACTAACAACTGTTTTATATAATTGTGCTCTTTCCCATGAAATTCCGAAAGAGTCCAATGTTTTAATTATATCGGGGTTTAAACTTCCAGAGGTAGGAGCTAAGAAACGTTCTTTATTAAATTTTTCAAATGTTTGCTCTAATTCTTTAAAGTTATTGTTTCCAACATAAATTTTCCTTTTTCTGTAAACAACATATTTCTGAAGATAATATGCTACAGCTTCAGATTGGCAAAAATATTTTGTTTGGTCAGGCACTTTAAATCTCATCTCTTCAGTAATTCTAAAAAAGTGATCAACAGAATTTCTGCTTGTTAAGATAATATTATTAAATCTTGAAAAATCAACCCTTTGAGCCCTTACCTCTTTAGCGGATAATCCCTCAACATGAATAAATTTTCTAAAATCAATTTTAACCTTGTGCTTTCTAATCAACGATGAATATGGTGAGTTTTCGTTGGTAGGTTCGGGTTGAGATATTAAAATAGTTTTAATACTCATAAAATGCTTTTAAGGTTTAAACTAATGTCGAATACAACCATAGCAATGGGGCTAATTTGAAGGCACAAAGATACAAAATAAAATACATAATTTCTTTAAGATCATATTTTATAAAATAACTTAAATAATTTTTAGTTTGAAAAACAAAGTATAAACCGATTATTAAAAAAAAAGAATTTTTTAGATAGTCTAAATTGTAAAAGGAATTTAAGTTGAAAAAAACATAGTTTATAAACAATAATAATCCAATTATAATATTGATAATATAGTTCTTAAAAAAAATAAACCTAATTCTATAATTTAAGAATATATCAAGAATATATTTAATTATAAAGAATCTAATTAATATAGCCGTATAGATAATAAAATTTATGAAAAGGAAATTTTTTAATGACTCGTTTGGCATCTCTAAAACTATCTTCTCATCATTACTTATAAATAGATTTAGATATGTAATAATTACAACATAAATAAGATGAAAAAAGATTATATAGAAATAGTTAAAATAGTTTATTTTACCATGAACATTCAAATCATCAGCATTGTAGAAGAAAAAAAGATTAGCAAAATGATAATATGTACTTCTAAATAAATAAAGTAATTTTAACCTTTGAAAGGCTTGAAGAAAATAAAATACTAATATTAGGATTAATACAGAAATACTTGTTAAATCTTGATTTTGAATCATTATTTTTATTAAGGTATTTACAAAACTATATAATAACTTGTTAATAATATGGAAGACAATAGTTTAATTATAATACCAACGTATAATGAATCTGAAAATATTGAAGAAATTATTAATCAAATTCTTCAATTAGATGATGACAATGATATATTAGTAATTGATGATAACTCACCAGACGGAACATCCAAAATTGTTTTAAACCTAAAGAAAAAAAATCCTCAAAAAATTTTTTTAAAAGTAAGAGATAAAAAGTCTGGTCTAGGTTCAGCTTACAAGATGGGGTTTATGTGGGCTTTGCAAAAAAAGTATGCCATCATTTTTCAGATGGATGCAGATTTATCTCATAATCCAAATGAGATTATAAATCTAAAGAGATTATTAATCAACAAAAATTGTGATGTAATCATTGGATCCAGGTATTTGAATGGAGTCAGTGTAGTAAACTGGCCTCTATCAAGAATTTTTCTATCCTATTTTGCTAATTTATATGTAAGAATTATTACATGTTTACCGGTAAAAGATTCAACCTCAGGATTTGTGGGATATAATTATGAATCTTTGAATTCTCTAGATATTGATAATATTAAATTTAATGGATATGCATTTCAAATTGAGATGAAGTTTAAATTGTGGAAAAATAAGTTTAAACTTAAAGAACATCAAATTATCTTTACAAACAGAATTTTAGGTGAATCAAAAATGAATAAGAATATTATTTTAGAGGCTATATTTGGTGTAATAAAACTTAAAGTCAAATCTATATTTGTTAAAAGATGAATAAACTTCTAATTAAGAGTGCAACTATCATTAATGAAGGTGAAAGATTTGAAAAAGACATTCTGATAGAGGGTGAGTTTATCAAAAAAATTCAAGAGAATATACCATCTGAATCTGGAATTCAAACAATTGATGCAAAGGGTTTATTAATGATTCCTGGTATGATTGACGACCAAGTACATTTTAGAGAACCTGGCCTTACTCATAAGGGTGATATTAGTACTGAATCTAAAGCTGCTATTGCTGGAGGGGTAACATCGTTTATCGAAATGCCAAATACTTTTCCAAATACTATAACAATTGATGATTTTAATAGAAAAATTCAAATTGCATCAAAAAAATCATATGCTAATTTTTCTTTTATGTTTGGAGGAACAAATGATAATATAGAAGAAATTAAAGAAATCAATAAGTCTGAAGTTGCAGGAATTAAGATTTTTCTTGGGTCTTCAACTGGAAAAATGCTTATTGATAATTTAAGTTCAATCGAAAAAATTTTTAAATCTACTTCGTTACCAATATCCGCTCATTGTGAAGATGAGCAAATAATTAATGATAATACAAATTATTACAGAGAAATTTATGGTCAAGATATTCCAATTGAAATTCATCCAAAAATTAGAAGTGAGGAGGCCTGTTTTAAAAGTTCAGAATTTGCTATTAAACTAGCCAAAAAAACAGGAGCTAGATTGAATGTTTTTCATATATCGACTGCTAAAGAACTAAAGCTATTTAATAATAAATTAAATGTTAAAGATAAAAAGATCACAGCCGAAGTATGTGCACATCATTTATGGTTTACAGATAAAGACTATAGAAGATTAGGTACAAGAATTAAATGGAACCCTGCAATTAAAAAAAATAGTGATAAAGTTGAATTGTGGAAGGCAGTAAAGAATGATTTAATTGATATAATTGCTTCAGATCATGCACCTCATACTGAGGAAGAAAAAAATGAAAATTATTTGAGTTGCCCATCTGGAGGTCCTATGGTTCAGCATACGATTTTATCTTTATTACAAAATTGTAAAAATCATGAAGTATCATTTGAGAAAATTGTTGAAAAAATTTCACATAATCCTGCAATAGTTTTTGAAGTAGAGAAAAGAGGATTTATAAGAGAAGGTTACTATGCAGATATAGTTTTAATTGACACAAAAAATCCAACATTAGTAACAAAGGATTCATTGTTTTATAAGTGTGGATGGTCTCCATTTGAGGGAGAAAAATTTGATAACTCAATTAATAGTACTATAATTAACGGAAGAATTGTGTATTCTAACGGTAAAGTTCTATCAAAACCATCTGGTAAAAAATTAAGATTTTTAAGATGAGGAAATATTTATTCATTTTATTTCTATTGTTTAGTTGTAGTGATGACAGACCAAACAACTTAATTAGTGAAAAAAAAATGGAAAGTATTATTTTTGATATAATGATTCTAAATGCATCGAGTACTTTTGACCTAAAGATTGATAAAAAATTCTTAGGGGATGAATTGATTTATAAAAAATATAATATTGATAGTACACAGTTGTATGAAAGTGAGTTATATTACTCAAAAAACCCTAGAATCCAATTTGAAATATATTCTAATGTAAAGAAAAGAATTTTAAGGTCTATGGATAGTTTAAAGAATACACAGTAATGGGAAAATTTATAGATGAACTTAAGTGGAGAGGTATGCTACATGATATTATTCCTGGTACTGAAGAATACTTATCTAAAAATAAAGCTGTTGGTTACATTGGATTTGACCCTACATCTGACTCACTTCATGTAGGAAGCCTTGTACCAATTTTTATTCTTAAGCACTTTCAAAATGCTGGTCACACACCAATAGTTCTTCTTGGTGGGGCTACTGGTATGATTGGTGATCCATCTGGAAAGTCTGATGAGAGAAATCTTCTAGACAAAAAGATTTTGATGCATAATGAAAAAAAGTTAAAATCTCAATTTGAGAAATTTCTTGATTTTAAATCCAATGAAACTAATAAGGCAATATTAGTTAATAACTTTGATTGGATGAGTAAATTCTCAATCATTAATTTTTCAAGAGATATCGGAAAACATATTACTGTCAACTATATGATGGCAAAGGAATCTGTTAAAAAAAGGATTTCTAAAGAGACAACTCATGGTATGTCATTTACTGAATTTACTTATCAGTTAATCCAAGGGTATGATTTTCTTCATTTATATAAAGAAATGAATTGTATGCTTCAAATGGGAGGAAGTGACCAATGGGGAAATATTACAACTGGTACTGAGCTAATAAGAAGAAAAGAAAATGTGAAAGCCTATGCAATGACTTGCCCATTAATTAAAAAAACAGATGGATCTAAGTTTGGAAAGTCTGAAGGGAGTAATATTTGGCTAGATAAAAACAAGACATCAGTGTATAAGTTTTATCAGTATTGGTTAAACATATCAGATGAAGATGCTGTTAATTACATAAAAGTTTTTACATTTTTATCAAAAGACAAAGTCAAATTATTAATTGAGGAACACAATCAAGATAAAGCTAAGAGATTACTTCAAAACAAAATTGCTGAAACTTTAACCTTAATGGTTCATGGAGAGAATGATCTCGAAAATGCCATAAGAGCGTCAAAAGTTCTTTTTGGAAAATCTAGTAAAGAGGATCTTGAATCTCTTGATGATAACACTTTTAATGAAATTTTTGATGGAGTTCCAAGTTCAACCATTTCTAAAAATAAATTATTAAAAGAGATTGAACTTGAAAATTTACTTTCCAATGATACAAATTTTCTTAAGTCTCTCAGTGAGGCAAAGAGAGCATTAAAAGAGAACTCAATTTCAATCAACAAGAACAAAATCTCTCAGAATATTAAAATCACTAAAAATGATTTAATAAATGGAAAATATATTTTACTTCAGAGAGGTCGTAAGAATTACTATTTAGTAATTGTTAAGTAATTATTATTACAATATTAAATCATTCCTTATTTTCAATCTTAAAGATATAATTTACTAAATTGTAACAATAACTATGGATAAGTCAAATATTAAAATACTTTGTGTTGATGATGAACCAGATATTTTAGAGATTCTAAAATATAATTTGTCAAATGAAGGATACGATATATTCACTGCTAAAGATGGTAAAATAGCTGTTGAAAAAGCAAAAGAAAAGAAGCCAAATCTGATAATAATGGACATAATGATGCCAAATATGGATGGCATTCAGGCTTGTGAGATTCTTAGATCAGATGAAAAGTTCAATGATACTTTAATCATGTTTTTAACTGCTAGGGGTGAAGACTATTCTTATGTTGCAGCCTATGAAGCAGGAGCAGATGATTATGTTACAAAACCAGTTAAACCAAAAATTCTACTATCAAAAGTTAAAGGTCTATTAAGAAGATCAAAAAGAAATACTGAAAAGGAAGTTCAAGAAATCCAATTTGGAAACTTTAAAATTAATAGGGATACTTATAAAGTATATTTAGATGAAAAATCAATTAGCTTACCAAGAAAAGAGTTTGAGCTACTTAACTTGCTTGCATCCAAGCCTGACAAAGTATTTAAAAGAGAAAAAATAATGGAAAAAGTTTGGGGAGAACAAGTTGTCGTCGGTGATAGAACTATAGACGTACATATGAGAAAATTAAGAGAAAAAATAGGAAATAAATATTTTAAAACTGTTAAAGGAGTAGGATATAAATTTGTAATTGAATAATGAGAATTCCTTTTAAAATTCAACCAAGTTATCAAGCATTAAGAGCATCACTTTACATACATATAATTGCTATATTACTATATATCTCTGTATTAAGAAACTTTTCAATAATTCATTTAGGGTATTTTATATTAACTTCTATTATAACAAGTATAGTACTTGAAAACTTTTTAGCTATTTATAAGAAAAAAGAAGAAAAGAGAAGTTCAGAAATTAATGTTTTAAAGGACCAAGAGAATTATCGTAGAGAATTTTTAGGTAATGTCTCTCATGAATTAAAAACACCATTATTTACAATTCAGGGTTATATATTGACTTTGCTTGAAGGTGCTATGAAAGATAAGAAAGTTAGACGAAGGTACTTAAATAGAACTGCAAAGGGTGTTGATCGAATAATATCCATTGTAAAAGATTTAGACTTAATTACTCAATTTGAGTCAGGTTTTAAGACATTGGATAAATCAAATTTCAATATTTATGAATTGATATTTAATGTCTATGATCTAATGGAATTTGAATCAGAAAAAAACAACACTAAACTCAAAATTCGTAATGGAAAAAATAATTCAGTATTAGTTAATGCTGATAAAGAGAGAATACTCCAGGTACTTACTAATTTAGTTGTAAATTCCATCAAATATGGCAAAGAAAATGGATATACTGAAATAGCAGTTGAGGAATATGATGATGATAGAATAATAGTTAAAGTAATAGATGATGGAGAGGGAATAGATGAGGAACATTTGCCGCGTTTATTTGAAAGGTTTTACAGAATTGATAAAAATAGATCTAGAAAAAAAGGTGGTTCAGGTCTTGGTTTATCGATTGTTAAGCACATACTTGAAGCTCATCAAGAACAAATTTTTGTTAAAAGTAAAGTTGGAGTAGGAACTGAATTTTCATTTACTCTTCTCAAACCATAAAAAATTTTTAATACTAATTTATATGAGTAAAAGTGATTTTTTTCAAAAAGTTTACGATATAGTAAAAACCGTTCCCCAGGGTAGAGTCACTACTTATGGGTTAATTGCAAAAAAGCTTGGAATGGCTTCAAGTGCAAGAACTGTTGGGTGGGCTCTTAATGCTAGCCATAATGACTCTTCAATACCTGCTCATAGAGTTGTAAATAGAAATGGATTACTAACTGGTAAACATCACTTTAAAGGGTTTGATTTAATGAAACAGTTATTAGAGAATGAAGGAATAAAAGTTAAGGATGATAAAGTAATTGACTTTAAAGTTAAACTTTGGGATCCAAAATAATTATATAAATTTTAAGAATTAAATCTATTAGTTACATGTATATTTGTGGTCTAGACAAACTATGGATTTAACCAAAAACAATATTAAAAAGACACTTGAAAAGATCAGTATGACTGGACAATCAAAGAATATTGTTTCATCAGGAATTTTAAAAAATATCCAAGTATTTGGAGATCAAGTTGACATCGATCTTGTAGTTACTAATCCTGCTTTACAAGCAAGAAAAAAACTTGAAGTGGACATTATGAAAATAATTCATGATGACATTTATGAAAAAGCAAAAATCAATGTAAATACAAAAGTTGAGTCTCCGAAAGCTAGTAAAAATGTAGGAAGTGAAATTGATCCACCAGATCGTCCAAAAATAACTTCACATGCAAAAAAAATTAAAGGAGTTGATTCAATAATTGCTGTATCTTCAGCTAAAGGAGGGGTAGGTAAGTCTACTGTAACAATTAACCTGGCTGCCACACTTGCAAAAAAAGGATGTAAAGTAGGAATCCTTGACGCAGATATTTATGGGCCATCTGTTCCTACTATGATGGATGTAGAAGGATATGTTCCAAAATCAGTTAAAATAAATGATAAATCGAAAATAGAGCCAGTAGAAAGCTACAATGTTAAAATTATGTCTATTGGTTTCTTCACAAAACTTGATCAAGCAGTTGTATGGAGAGGACCAATGGCATCAAAAGCTCTTAACCAAATGATTTTTGATACTAATTGGGGT
>MDTG01049080.1_pt1 | contig 21279 bp, 18 predicted proteins | sample 811421 | NCBI WGS metagenome assembly MDTG01 (sample SAMN05326645, study PRJNA326480) | marine metagenome | isolation source: seawater | place: Pacific Ocean: South East | collected 2011 | reverse complement strand
TCCTGAATTAAGGAATCAAATTTGTAGAAATAAGAAAGAAGAAAAGAAAAATTAATTAAAATTAAATCTCCTAAAAAGTGTATAAACCAGAAATATCTAGAGTATCCTCTCATGTTTTTATATATCAAAACAAATATAGAAATTTAAAAGATTGTAATCTTTTTTAATAATATTAGAAACAATTATTTAAAAAAAGATAGCAACTTAAGAGTTGTAAATCTAGCAAAGGATGCCATAGGAAGAACAATAAAAATTATTGCTAAACTAACCATTATAAAAAATGAAAGATATGGATAATCAATTATAAAAAAGCAAATGAAAGTTAAAATAGCACAATACATTACAGCAAAAAAAGAAGCCCAACCGTGGTTAAAATCTTTATCAATTAAAAGATGATGAATATGATTTCTATCTGCTGAAAATGGAGATTTTCCAGATAAAATCCGTAGTGTAAAAACTCTTAAGGTATCAATAGATGGGTAAGCTAAAATACAAAGTATAAATACTGGATTGATTACACCAGCAGGCTGTATTGGCATGCTACATGCCTTTATAGCACAACATGCAATAATAAAACCAATAACTAGGCTACCGCCATCACCCATAAAAATTCTAGCAGGAGGTCTATTATATAACCAAAATGCTATTAAAGATGACAATCCTATGCATGCAAGGGCACAGTCAAAATATTTTTCATTGGAATAAAAAATAATTGCAAAAGCAGTGAGTATAAATAACCCAAGCGAAGCTGCAAGACCGTCTAATCCATCTGTTAAGTTAAATGAATTGATTATAAATATTATAACACTAATTGAGAAGAAAATTGAAAATACATCATTAATTTCGTAAAATCCTAAAACGCCATAAAAATTAGAAATTCTCAAATCTCCAATATAAACTACTGAAAAGGCAACTAATATTTGAATAAAAAACCTAAAATTTGAGCTTAATTCATTAATATCATCTAATAAACCAATAACAAACATAATTAAAGAGCCAGCAGTAATAATAAGATATGTTTTGAATTGAGCTTGAAATGGTAATGATATTTCAAAATCTTGATAATAATCAAAAAAATAAAAAAGTAAAAATTGATTGGCTAATAATAAACCCGCAAAAATTGCCATTCCTCCAACGTTAGGAGTAAATCCTTCATGAGAATTTCTTCCACCCCCACCAACTAAGAATCTTTTTTTAATTGCTAATTTAATTACGGCTGGCATCAACAAAAAAGTACCAAAAAAAGCAATTAAAGATGAAATTACAATAAAATCCACATTACAAATATAATGTAAAAGAAAATCAAAGATGCTAAGTATTAATACCTATTAAAACTAAGATTTGTCATCATCTGATAAATAACCATATCCATAGCCGTAATTATACGAATATTTATAGTTGTAGCCATACCCGTATCGATATCCATAAGAATAACCGTAAGAATTTTTCTGTCCTACACCATTTAAAACTACACCAAGATTAGTATTAGATTCATTAGATATCTTTTGAATATGAGAAAGAACTTCATTATCTGTAACATTACATCTAGTTATAAAAATTAAAACATCTGATTTACTAATCAGAGATTGTGTGTCTGCTACTAGAAGTGTTGGAGCACTGTCTATAATGATGTGATCATAAGTTTTTTTTGCATCCTTTAATAGGATATCAATATTTCCATTATCTATTAAATTTAGAGGATTTGGAGGAAGTGGACCACTTAAAATAATATCAAGTAATGGGTGATTTTCAAAAGGGTTTATTATACTTTCTTTCCAATTTGTCTTATTATCAACCAAAAAATCTACTATTCCTGAAACATTCTTATCATAATTAATATATTTATGTATTTGAGGATTCCTCAAATCACACCCTATCAATAAAACTTTTTTACCCACAGAAGAAAAACTAAGAGCGAGATTAAGAGCATTAAGAGTCTTACCTTCACCTTTGATCGAAGAAGTTACCAATAAAACATTTGATGAAGAATCATTGTTTTGAAGATAACGAACATTGGACATTAATATTCTAAATGATTCAGAAATAATTGAACGATCATCAGGATTTAAAAAAACTTTTTCAGATTCAGACAAATCAAAAAACGGTATTTCACCAAGAACATTTAAAGAGAATTTTTCTATATCTTCTCTTGTGTGAACTTTATTGTCATACAAAAAGATAAAATACAATACAAAAAATGGTATTAAAAAACCAACTAGAAAAGCTAATAATAAAATCATTTTTACGTTAGGGTGAATTGGATCATTAGAAATAACTGAATATTCAACAACTTTTATACTTGGCTCAGTAACAGCAAAACTAACTTCTGCTTCTTCTCTTTTTTGCAGTAAAAATAAATAAAGTGCTTCCTTGAGAATTTGGTTTCTTTCGATGGATCTTAATACTTTTTCTTGCTCAGGCAAAACAGTAACTTGATTATCAAATTCATTAAATTTCAATAAAAGATTATCTTTTAAAGAAATAAGTTGAGTAAGTTGATTGTTCAAAGAAGATAGTATGTTTTTACGGCTATCGTCTATCAAAACATCAAACTGAATTATTGAAGGATTATTTGATCCTGCACTAAATTTTAGTTTCCTTCTTTGAAGAATTAGTTCATTATAATTAGATATTAAAATATTAATTTGTAAATTTTCAATTCCAATATTTGAGGGAAGTAATTCTAAATCGGTAGACTTAAGATTATTTATTAGTAAACGAATAATTGAGATTTGATTGTTGATATTGAAAAGTTCTTCTTCAGATTTTGTAATTTTTGATAAAGAAACATTAGAGTTAATGCTTAAATCAATAAGTTCATTATTGGTCTTAAATGTTTCTTTAATTTGTTCAATAGAATCTAACTCTAAAGAAAGATAATTATATCTTTCATTAACAAATTCAATAGTTCTTTTATGAACTAACTGCTTATCTTTGATACCGTCATTATTAAAAATATCAATTAATGTATTTAAAATAGTATTCCCAAAATTTTGATTTTCACATTTGTAGCTTATGCTAATAACATCACTTTTATCTCCAACTGGATTCGCAGAAATATTTTTTTTCAGGTCTTTTACAACCGCATTTATTGGTTTCTGCTTGATTAAAAAAATATTATTTAGCCATTTTTCTTTATCTATTTCATAAATCTCATATGGAAGATTATGTACTTTATCATACGTTGAATAATCATTAAACAAATACTCTTTTCCATCATCATTATTATCAGTAATTAGAAGACCATTATCTAATAACTCAAGCTTATATTCAGATTCAGATAATTGTGAATAAGGCAAATTCAAAGCAAATTTAAATGGGAAATCAGTAATCAATGTATTATTAACATTACCTTGAGCATAAACTAATGAATGTAAATTCAAATCTTCCACTAAATTATATAAAATTGGATATGAGTTAATAATTTGAAGCTCATTTTCAATATTGATTTTTGAATTTGAGAAGAGGTCTTCAGCGCTAGGAAGTTGAAGAGCAGATTCTTTTTTATCTAAAATTTTGATCTTCGCATTTGAAATATATATCTCACCAGAGTATCGTATAATTAGAAAAGCACAAAATAAACTAATAACAATAGAAATAATAAAATATTTATAGAAATAAATATATTTATAAAATTCTTGTTTAAAATCAAAATCATTATCAGTAATTTTAGAATTAGTATCAGAATTAAGTTGCATTACACTATATATTTTTTATTTCATATTATTAAGAATTAATAAAGTCAAGCTGACTAATAGAGAAGAAATTGAAGCAATAGAGCTGGCACTTCCAATAAAACCAGAACTTTTTACTTTACTATAATTAGGCTTAACAATAATTACATCATTAGTTTTTATGTAATAATATTGCTTATTTAATAAATCAGAACTTGTTAATTTTATATCAAATATTTTTCTCAACCCATCAATCTCTCTTATAAGGATAATATTATTTCTTTTCCCAAAAATTGTTAAATCACCAGCAAAACCCAAAGCTTGAAAAATATTTATTTTTTCATCAAAATAAGTAAAAGTTCCAGGGTTTCTTACTTCCCCTAATATTGTAAATTTAGAGTTTAATCTTCTAACATTTACAACTGCATTTGATAGATGACCACCTTTCAACAGCATTTCACGAATTTTCATCTCTAATTGTAGGAAATTTAGGTGCTCAGTGCTAATTGAGCCAAGCACAGGAAATTTAATCATAAAAGAATTATCAACTAAATATCCCTGTAGCTGTAATACGTCTAAATTTTGGGCAGTTGAAGATAAATCTACAATTGAGTTGTAAGGAATAGATGCTTCAGGAACTATAGTTTTTACTTCAATTTTTAAAACATCACCAACTTGAATTTTGTTTTCTAATAAATTTGAATCAATAACCGAAGTGAAATATTTTTCGTGATCTTCTATATAAATTAAATCTTTTTTAGTTGTACAAGAACCTATAAAAATGAAAAATATTAAAGCTAAAAAAGTTTGTTTCATAAAGATATTTTCATCACAAAAATATGATAATAATTCAAATAACCTGACTTAGATTTTTTTATATTTTATAATGTATTGAGGTAACTTACTTAGCATTTTAACAATTGCAATGTATGGCCATGAACTTAAGCCTTTTTGTTTTGCAGCATACATTAAATTAATATTACCTTTTAAAATATTAGTAACAGAAATTGTACTTGTTCCACCTATTTCCATAATAGTTGCTCTTTCATGAACGGAGACTATATTCAATTCTGAAATTTCACATAAATTTAGTAACCAGATTGAGTCAAGACCTAAAATTTCTTTTGAAATATCAAAAAGTCCTAACTTTTTATACAAACTTTTTCTTAAAAACAATGAAAAATGAGGAGGTATAATACCATATTTGATTTTTGAGGAAGTAATTTGTCCAGGAACCCATTTTCTAATCAATTTATTTTTACTGTTTACAAATAAACAATCTATACAAACACCATCTATGTCGGTATTAATTTTTTCATTAACCTTACTAAAAATATCGTTATGACTTAACCTATCATCAGAACCAATTAATAGTATAAATTTTCCTGTAGACAAAGAGATACCTTTATTTAAGGCATCAAAAATTCCTTGATCTTTTTCATGTACTAATAAATCGATGTTATCTTTATATTTTTCATAAACTATTGACGAGTTTTTATTATCGAGACAACCTTCAACTACAATCAACTCGTATCGTTTAAAGTTTTGATTAACTATACTTTGAATAGTTCTTTCAATTCTTTTATCATCGTAATTTGGAATTACAATACTAAACACTTTTTTTACTTTTTATCCAATCATATGTTATTTTTAAACCGTCAGCGAAATTTGTTTTTGGATACCAATTTAAAAATTCCTGAGCTTTATCAATATTAGCATATCGTCCCTTATCTCCTTCAGGCTTTGACGTATCAAAAGCTATTTTTAAATCTTTTTCTGAAATAATAATTAGATCATTTATAAGTTCTTTTATACTAGTACATTTTGTTGGACCAATTTGCATAAATTGAGGTAACTTTTTTAACAACATAGTTTTTTCAAGAGCATCAACTACATCGTCAACAAAAATAAACCCTCTACCTTGATCTCCAGAACCCCAAACATCAATAATATCACCAAAATTCGCATTTAAAACCTTATTTATAAGTGAAGGGACAACTTGTGTTCTATCTCCTTCAAATTCACAATTTGGACCATATACATTGTGTAACATTAAAGTATTAATTTCAAATTTTGCAGTTTCAGCTAAATATCTTAATTCTAGCTGACCAATTAATTTGCTCCATCCATATGCTGATTCTGGATTTGCAGGAAACAAACTATTATCAAATAATTCAGATTCTAAACTATTTTGTAATTCAAGTGGAAAACTACAGGCTGTACCAACATAAATTAATTTATCAATTGATGTTTTAGAAACAGCTCGAAATACATTAGAATTAATTAGATTATTAATATAAAAAATTTCATATTGTTTTTTAAAAACATAACCAATTCCAGCAACTATATCTGCAAGATGAATTACAATATCAACTGTATTAAAGATTTCATAAATTTTATCACTATTTTTTGAATCAGACAAATCTATATTAAAAAAATTATTTTTTAAATCAATTAAATACTTATTATTGACCTTTAGATTTTCCAAATTTCCTCTCCACAGATTATCAATAACATAAATTTTGTTATTATTATTCTTAGCTAGTCTTTTTACCAAACAAGAACCAATCATTCCTGCTCCACCTGTTATACATATTTTCATTTATTTTTATTTTTATTTTTTATCCAATTTACTGTTATTAATGTAGCCTCTTTAATAGTGTAAGGCAAGTTAGGGCCAAGTATTTTAATTGTTTTTTCTAAATTATAAATTCTATCATTTATTAAATTGTTAAGTCTGTAAGAATTTAAAGGGAAAGATTTGAATCCGAAAAATTGTAAAATATCACCAAATTTTCCAACTATATACAAAAATTTATAATTTATAGAGTATATCTTTTTTTTGTTAAAACTTTCTGATATTAGATTAGACCAATACTTAATATTCGTTGGCTCATAATCACCTAAATAAAGAACAGATTTATTTATTTTATTATTTAAAATTATTTGTTCAATTTGAAAACAAAAATTCCCCAAATATCCAAATGTAATTGAAGGAGAAAATCCTTTAACATTAAAATATAAACCTTTTGAAATTGTTTTAAAAAAATTAAAATAATTTGATCCAACTGATGGACCCCAAATAGATGTAGGCCTAATAATCACCCATGATTTTAAACATTTCTCTCGAACAAACTTTTCCCCATGAACTTTACTTTCTCCATAAACAGTTTGAGGATTAAATTCATCATCTCTAACAGGAGAATAACCTGAAGGACAAACAAGTATTGTAGATGCGAAAATTAATTTAATGACAGATGGCATTTCATTGCAAATTTTTACTACATTTTCTGTACCTAAAGTGTTATCTTGGAAATTTTCTAAACTGTCTTTTAATCCTAAATCTGTTTTGGCAGCAAAATGAATAATTATATTAGGTTTAATAAAATTGACAGTTTTTTGAAGTTTAGAAAAATCCAAAATATTGATCTTAAAAAGATTTTTATTTTTAAAAAATAAAGTGTCATTTTTATCAATTCCAAATACTTCACACCCTCTTTTCTCTAGTAAATTAAAAAAATATGAACCAATAAATCCATTAGCTCCAGTAATAAGAATTCGTGATTTAATCATTTTAGATTCATAAGCCATTTTTTATTCTTCAAATACCATTTAGTTGTTGATCTGACACCATCTTCTAAAGATATAGACTGAGTAAAACCTAACTCTTTGATTTTATCAATATTTCCATACCAATTAGGAATATCACCAATATAAGATTCGTTTGAAATGATTTTTGGAAATTTATTAGATATATTTAAAGAAATTAAATTTGTTAAATCTATAAGCTTGAGAGGTTTACCACTAGATAAATTATAAACATTTCCGTTCAATCCCTTTACTGATAAAAGAATTAATCCACTAATAACGTCATTAATATGTAAATAATCACGAATTTGCAATCCTCCTCCCCACAGTTCAATTTCTTCTTTGTTCTTTATTAGCTTACGAACAATATCAGAAAAGAATAATGTTTTTTGAGCAGGACCATAAACATTAAACAATCTAGCTATTACAATTGGAGTTTTAAATGAATTAAAATATGCAAACAAATAATTTTCAGATGCAGATTTTGATGCACCATAAGGAGAAACTGGTCTAGAATAAGATTCTTCAACAACAGGATTATTTATATTTGAACCAAGTACAGATACAGAAGATGAAAATATAATTTTTTTAATTTTTTTATTTCTTGACCACTCTAAAAGTTTGACAGTTTCTAATAAATTAATGTTTAAATCATTAATTGGATCATCAACAGATAACTTTACGTTAGCAATACCTGCTAAATGAAATACGTAATCGACATTAATTTCATATTTACTTAAGTTAGAAACAGTGTCTTTAATCCAATAAACTTTTTGCGTTAAATAATCGAAAATATCATCTGGTGAATAAGGATCAATTACAATGACTTTATTATGTGTGTTTTCAGTAATTTTTCTAACTAAATTAACACCAATATAACCCCAACCACCCGTTATCAAAAATGTGTTCAAAACATTACTTATTTTGATAAATATTTCAAAGAAATATTTGAATTAAAAATTACGTTTAACATAATATTTATCATAAAAATACACATAAAAATTAAAACATTTAAAGATATTAATAGCTAGATTATAAAATTTTAATTAAAAATTGTTAAAAAGAAAAATACTATTTAAGTTGCCAAATTTTTTTAATAAATTTAAACTAATTAAAAATTGACAGTTTTTAAAAAAAATTATTTTATTAATTACCCAAAACTTTTTTTATTAAACTAATGTTATTGTTACTAAATTTATCTTCAATAATTTTTCTATTTTTTTGACCAACTTTATTCATTAAATTTCTGCTATTTTTATATTTTAAAATCTCAATTGCTAAGGAAATAAAATCTCCCTCCTTAACCAACGAATCCATAACTAATTCAGGTATTCCTGTATGAAAAGTAGATAGAACAGTTTTGCCATAAGCCATTGCTTCCATGAGTGAAACAGGTAGTCCTTCTACAATACCTGATTTAGGAGTTTGGCATGGTAAGGAAAAAATATCACAACTATTTAATAATACATGTAAGACTTCATCAGAAACACCACCAAGTATCCTAACAGATTTATTAAGCTTTTTTTGATCAACAAAACTTTTAACATCAAAATAATCTCCTCTTTTAATATCATTTCCAGCAATCCAAACAACTATTTCTGGATCATTCAAATACTCTAAAGCTTTTAGTAAAGTTTCATGCCCTTTTCTAGAGTTATAATATCCTACAATTAATATTTTAAAACGATTATCTTCTTGAAATCTATCTAAGTCAACTGACATTCGATTTAACATTATTTTATTTAATTTAACATTAAACTTTTCAGAAATTTTTTTACAATTTAATTTTGTTGGACTAATAATGTGTTCACATTCATCTAACGCTCGTTTAGTGATAGGAAAAAAAGTATTTGAAACTCTCAGCATTTCAGCATGTACAATTACAGAATAATTAATTTGAGTTAAAATCTTTGTAAAGTATGCAATTCTAATAGCATGCAAACCTTCAAATGCTAATATTTTAGTTGGTTTATCTTTAATTAAATTATTATAAAAACCAAGAGAAATTAAAAAATCAATTATACTCAAATAATAAAATGAATGCACTAAAGCTTTTATAAATAAGTGAGGTTTTGAAAAAAAAACAATTATTGCTCCAAAAAAAATACTAAAGAAATTCCAATATCTGGAACCCCATTCTTGTTTAGGCATATATAAACCCTTTCCTCTTCGCATTACATAGGGTATAATTTGCAAATCAGCACTTTTGTTTACATCATCAATTTCTTTATAAACAAATGCTGGCAATCCATTGTTTGCTGTAACTATATAAGCTATTCTATTTTTCATTTAAATCTTTATAAATTTTTGTTAATCTACTTGAAACATCATGCCAAGTAAAATTATTTAATATTGTTTTTTTAGCATTTTTTGAAATTAATCCTAATTTAGGCAAATCATTTAGAATATCATTCAATTTAGACTGAAGATCTAAAACATTTCCTGTTCTAAACAAATAACCGTTTTCATTATGCTCAATAATATCTTTATGAGGAAGGATATCTGAAACTAGTACAATTAAATTAGAGAGCATTGCTTCTAACAAAACCTTTGGCATACCCTCAGAATATGAGGGCAAAATAAATACATCTGCAGCGTTTAGATAACTTAATAGATCACTATGCGATAAATTTTTAATTAATAAAACAGAATTTACTAAATCATTTTTAAAAATATAAGTCTTTAAAATAGTTCTAGCCTCTCCGTCCCCAATAAAAATTAAATACATGTCATCCCTAACTTCTAAAAGTTTTTTAAAAGCAATAATTAAATCAAACTCTCCTTTTCTGAAATTTAAACCTCCAACAAATAATAAAATATTTTTGTTTTTTGGGATATTTATATTTACGGAGCTATTATGTTTAAATGATGAAAAAAAAACTTCATTTACTCCATTATATATAACATTAACATTTTTGGTTCTTTTATAAAACTTATTAATATTCTCCTTAATTTCACCACTTACAGTTACTAAAACATCAGAATTTTTTATGTATAAGTATTCTAAAAAAAGAGTTTTATAGTTCTTGTGAATTTTATTTAATGAAATGTAATTTTTAGACATAAAATTACTAGAGTAATTATTCATTTTCAACAAAGAATTATACTGAGCTTTTCTAAGAATGTGTACTGAGCTCACAATTTTAATATTACTGTGAAATAATTTATAAAAAATTATATTAAAAATTGCAGAATATCCATGATTATGAATTACATCAATCTTATATTTTTTTATCAAAGCAAAACTTTTCAAAAAAGCAATTAGACTAAAAACTAAATCATATTTTGTTTTAATTCTTATAACTTTAAAATCTTGCTCATCATCAAATTTTTCACAATTTTCAGAATACTTTGTTAAAACAATAACATCATTAGAGGCTTGCTGAGCCTTAGACAATTCATAAGGGCCAGGCCCTAAGCCTCTTCATGGTGGAACAAAAACTGATGTAATTCTAAGAATATTCATTATTAATTATTTTTTTGTATACAATATTGTATCTTTCAGCAATTGCATCCCAACTATAATTTTTTGAAGTATACTGTGCGATTTTTAATCTACTAAGAGGAGGTCCATTAATTATTTTGAAAATTGAATTTGCAATATTACTGCAACTATTACTGCTAATTTTAAATCCATTGAAACCATTAATAATTACATCACTAGGCCCAGGCATGAAATTTGAAATAACAGGACATCCGCAAGACATTGATTCAAGTATGGTCATACCGAAAATTTCCTTGAGGCTAAAAGAAAGGGTAAAATCAGAATTAAGATAGTAATATTGCATTTTGTTATTAGTAATATTATCAATAATTTTTATATTATCATTTAAACATAAAGCATCAATTTGAGACAAAATATCATCCAACAAAACGCCTTTTCCAATGATTATTAAATTAAAATCAACCGCCTTTTCTTTCAATAATTTTAATGAATCTATAATTTGAGAATAATTTTTCAATTTGATAAGATTACCAACCATAAGAAACCGAACTTTATCCTTCTTCATAATTAAAGAATCATTTTTAAAATTAAATAACTCTACGTTAACACCAACAGGTATAACGACTTTTTTAGTGAATTTTTTTTTGGTTAAAAAATCAGCAGATTTCTTAGTCTTACACACAACAACATTAGTAGCTTTAACAATAATAAAACCAAAGAAAACGTCCCAAATTTTTGACAAAAGTTGAACGAAAAAATTATCACTCTCACGATATACTCCTTGATAAATGATCATTTTCTTATTAAAAATCAAACAATAGACAGCAATGATAAGAGTTGTTAAACTTTGATATTCTGATGTCTGAACAATATCAAAGTTTGAACTCTTTAAGCTCTTCCAAAGATTGAGCAGAATAGTTTGATTTAATAATCTTTCTGGAAAAAACTTAAACACATTTAAAAATTTTATATCTACATTATCAATAACTTCGTAATCTTTAGAATCAGGATTTCTTTTTCCTGAAATTATTGAAACGTTAAGGTTGAGCTTTTTAAGAGATTTAGCAAGATTTATTTGCTGACTTTGATAAAAATCTAAAGTTTTAGACGTAGAAATATAATTAGAAACAATTAAAATATTCATATTTTCCTATAAAAATATATTTTATAAATTAAAAATAATATTATAACATTTGTATAAATAATTCGGTCGCCAAAAACAAAGCCTAAATTTTCAAAAAAACACCATATAAAAATTCCAAATGCTAATGTAACAGTTGAAAGAAAAAGAAATTGTGTTTCTTGTTTAACAACGACTGGGCTTATGTATAAATTATAACATAACTTAAAGATCAAAAAATAAATAGAAAATTCTAAAAACAAACCTAAAATACCAAGTTCTCCAAGTAATTGCAAAATCATAGAATGACTAGGAATGCCAATTATTTGTCTTGTATACCCCCATCCACTTCCAAAAAGTGGATTTTCGTAAAACGAATTAAGTGAAACAAGACCTGCGCTTAATCTCCTTGATGCGCTCAGATCGTTGCCTTCAAATATTCTAGAAAATTCATTTAAAAGAACCTCATAGGGTAAAACAAATGATGAAATAATAAGTAAGAAAATTAAAGAATAAATATGTTTTACAGAAAAAAGCTTTTTATTATTGATCTTAACACTCATAACAAAATAAAAAGATAATGATAGAACAGCTACAAGAGCTGAACCACGACTTCCAGAAGTAATTGATGCAAATAAAGACGCAAAAATTAAAAACAAATAAAAAAAGCGACTATAACCATTTGAACGCCTGTAAAAATATATAGATAAAAAAAGGCATTGTAAAGAACATAAAGAATATACTATGTAAGAATTCGTAAAACCAGTTAAAGAATTATTTTCCACATATGATCTAATAAAAAAATTACGATTTAAATCAAAAATATTATCAATACCAGCAGAAATAACAACTAATGAACTAGTTAAAAAAAGTGCTTTCAAAAAAAATTGAAATTGGTCATTAGTTTTTATTGATATAAATAGTAAGAAAACCCAAATTAAATTTAAAAAGATTGTTAAATCTTTTATATCAGAAAAAGGAGAGTAAAAAAACTTATATAGGAACATAAAGGAAATCAAAAAGAAAAATTTTTTATTGTAAGAAAAAGTAAAAAAATCTTTATAATATTTAAATTGAATTAATAAAAAAAATAAAGAAAAAAACTTGACAAAATAAACATTTAAATAATCAATTAAAATATGTTGAATACCTGGATAAGTAAAACAAAATAACAATGATAAAGAAATTACAATTTTATTTTGCATTAAATATTATTATTCAAAACATTTAAATACATAGAAATCATTTTTTTACTTGAATAGTTGTCACAACACCATTCCGAACATTTATTTAATTTGAAATCATCGTAATCCTTTTGAGATATTTTTAGAAATAAATTAAGTATAGTTTTAGATAATGACAAGTGATTTTTTAAATCACAATAATGAAGACAGTCAATATCTCTAGTGAAAAAACTATTAATTCCAGGGCTATCAAAAACAACTGAAGGAACTTTCATCATAATAGCTTCAATTAACGAAATCGGGTGACCTTCAAAAAAACTAGGCATAATAAATAGATTAGAAACATTTAAATATTGATCAATATTTGGAACATTCCCTTTAAACAAAATATTTTCTTTTAAGTTATTTATTTCAACATATTTTTGACATTCTATAAATAGTGGACCTTCTCCAGCAAAAATTAACTTAATATTTGAATATCTCTTAATAAGTTTTTCTACAGCCTTAATACTCATTAATTGATTTTTTTGTGGCACAAATCTCCCCACCTGTAGTATTACAAAATCTGATTGATCTAAATCAAGATTATTTCGGAGTTTAATTAATTTTTTTTCATCAATTATCTTTGAAAGATTAGAAATACCATTTTCTATTACAAAACATTTCTTAGCCTCAAATACAATTTTTGATTCTAATGCTAAATCAAGGATTGATTTTTTAATAAAAATATAAGTATTGATTTTTTTTAAAAAAAACCTTAATAGCGATTTCTTAAAGTATAATTTTTTGTCAGTAAAAAAAGGATAATTGTTGTGAAAAACAAAAAAAGATTTAGGCATCCTAAAATTTAACAGACTAAAAAAAAGCCAAATTTTCTCAAAACCTAAACCATGAAAAACAAAAACATATTTTTTCTTGGATTTTAATAAATTATAAAATGACTTAATTAATGTAAATTTTGAACGATTATCTAGTAATACAACAGGAATATTTAAATTTTCTAATAGTTTTTTAAAGGGACCTGCATAAAAAGAAACAACCTCTACATTTAAAGATTTTGATTTAAATCCTTTGGCAAGCTCATACACAACTTTCTCTTGACCAGCTCGAGTTAGTGAAGGGGTTAATAATATTATATCTTTGCATTCATTATTCATTGTTATTAATATAATTTGTAAATTAATTTTTCTATGACATTTTTACTATATTTTTTCTTTACATCTATTGCCGCTGAGCTAGTTAGTGAATTATAATATTTAAAATCATTAAGAACATTAAATAAAAGATTTGAGGTAACAATATGTGAATTAAGATCAATTTTTATACCATTTTTTTTGTTAATTATAATTTCACTAGCCCCGCCTAATGCAGTTGAAAAAACTAAAATATTTTTTTGCATAGCTTCAATAATTGACCTGCCGAAAGGTTCAGGTCTAATAGAAGAGTGAAAAAAAACAGAGTAAATTGAATAATCAATTTCTTTATTAGAAATATAATTTTTAAAATTAATATGGTTAGTAAGATTATATGATTTTACTAAAGAATTGATATAGCTAGTATAAGATGAATCATCATTTAAGTCCCCAAAAACATCTAATTTAAAATCACAACTAAACAAATCTTTGAATACATTTAATAATTCAATCACTTTATCAAGACCTTTCCAAGGAACAACTCTTCCAATCCAAATAAAATGAAAATTATTATTATTTAAATGGGGTTGATTAGTGATAAGATGATTAGAATTATCAACCCAATTTGGAATAATCATAATATTTTTATTAGAAATATTTAAAGAAATTAAATTATCATTAATACTCTTTGATATAGCAATAAAATTAAGCTTTTTATTAAATAATTTAAAAATTAATGGAAGAAAAATATCATATTGTCTTTGATGAATATAACATTTAATATTATAAATTCGTGACAAAATTATTAAGTTTAAAGAAGAGGTTATACGATTATTACAATGAATAATATCTGGGCTAAAAGAATTTATTTTTTTAAGCAATAACCATGTTTCTTTAGAAAAAAAAGATCTTAAATAAAAGAATTCTCTCTTTAAATTAGTTAATCTGTTAGAAAATTTTAGGAAACGAAATAAAACCTTTTTTTCATTTTCTAATTTAAGTTTCAATTCTGTAACATTAAAAATTACATATGTTTTAATATTTAGCTTTTGATATTCAGAAATAATACTGTGAGGATACTTTAAGACAATCATTATTTCATATTTATTGGAAAGTATTTTAACAATTTCTAGCAAACTGTATAATGAACCTCCACTAGAGCCTGATCGACTAGCTTTTCCAGAATCATAAAATAGAATTTTTTTCATCTCAAAATAGATTTAGATTTTCAAAGTCTGATTTGGAAAAAATAAAAACATTACTAAACTTTAAATCAGGATTCATTTTAAAAAATAATTTTAAATAATACAACATCATTAAAAAATATGCAAATGAAGAAGATATAGCGGCACCAACTAATCCAAATTCAATTGTTAAGAAATAGGTTAATATCGAGTTAATGATAAAAGCATATAAAGCGCCATTGGAATTAATAATTGGCTGCCCTATCCCAGAAAAGTATTTAGTTAAAATCTTAGAAACAGCAAAAAAAACAGAACCTATAGATAGAATTAAAAGGGGTAATAAAGAATTAACAAATTCAGTTCCATAAAAAAAAGGTATTAAGAAATTAGAAAAAAATAAAATAAAAACAGTCCCTAATATAATAAAAGGAATAATAATTCTATTAATTTTTGAAGTAGTTAAAGCCTTAAGTTTTTTATTATTTCCTTCAGATAGAATTGGAAATAAAAAGGTGCCAACTGAATCAGGTACAATCCAAATAAATTCAGAAAACAATAGTGCTATAGAGTAATAACCTAATTGATCTAAAGGCAATATTAATCCAACTATAATAATATCAAATTTTGAATTTAATTTCTGAACAACTACTCCAATATGAGCTTTAAGACTATATTTTACAATTTTATTGAGATAGAAATATGAAATTTTAGAATTTTTAAATAAATTATCAATTCGCAAATAAAAAATGGTAAAAATTATTTTTATAAAAACAGCAAAAAGCGATATTAAAATTATTAGCTTAGGATCATCTATATCATATTTCAAATATGTAAAGTATATAAAAGAAAAAAATAAAATCTGCCTTAAAATCTGTAATAAATTATATTGTTTAGACCTTTTTAATCCAATTAATAAAGCATCAAATATTCTCTCAAAAATTGTGAGACCAAAAAAAAATATAATCGTAATTACTAATAGTTTTGAGTAATCATTAAGATAATCAGAAACAAGATTTTTAGTAAAAATTGATAATGATAGTGTAATCACAAAAACACAAAAACCGAAAAAAATTGAATTTAAAATGATATGTTTAGTATCAATCTTTTTATTCATATAATAAATAATTCCATTACCAATACTTAAAATAAAGATTGAAGTGCAGATACCAAAAAGAGCATAAAAAACTGATAAAAAACCTTTACCAGATGGACCTATAATTTTAACAACAATTATACTGGAAACTAATCCAACAAGCATCAAAATGATCTTACTGAAAAACGTTTGTAAGGAATACTTAAATATCATGAAAAATCAAAATTAATTATTATAGTCTATAATCAGAAATAGGCAAAAAGCCTTTTAAATCAAATAAAAATGATTTCTTTTTCATGATTTTTTTAAAATCTATATCTAAAAATTCATTGTGTGATACTGCTAAAACAGCAGCATCATATTTCTTTTTTTCAAGTTTATTAATCATTGAAACTTTATAATTATCAAAAACCTCTTGAGGATTTGCTTGTGGATCAAAAACATCAACATCAATATTAAATTCATTAAGTTTTGTTATAATATCAATAACCTTTGTATTTCGGATATCAGGGCAGTTTTCTTTAAAAGTAATGCCTAAAATAAGAATATTTGAATCTTTGATAGAAATAGTATTGGTAATTAAATACTTTACAATTCTATTAGCTACGTAAATACCCATTGAATCATTAAGTCTTCTTCCTGATAAAATAATATCAGGTATATATCCTAGTTCTTGTGATTTTTGAGCTAAATAATAAGGATCTATACCAATACAATGACCTCCAACTAATCCTGGTTTAAATGGTAAAAAATTCCATTTTGTTGATGCAGCTTTTAAAACCTCATTAGTATCAATATTTAATAAATTAAAAATCTTTGCTAATTCATTTACAAATGCAATATTTATATCTCTTTGTGAATTCTCAATTACTTTTGATGCTTCAGCCACTTTAATGCTTGGGGCAAGATAAGTACCAGCCGTTATTATGTCTTTATAAAGATTATCAATTTCTTTCGCAGAATTATGAGTAGAACCAGAAGTAACCTTTAAAATTTTTGTAAGAGGACGTTGTTTATCACCAGGATTGATACGTTCAGGAGAATATCCTACGAAAAAATCTTTATTCAATTGTAATTTGCTATTTTTTTCTAAAGTAGGAACACATTTTTCTTCAGTTACTCCAGGATAAACTGTACTCTCATAAATTACAATGTCATCTTTTTTCAAAATTTTGCCGATCTCTTTTGAGGCCTTCATTAAAGGAGCTAGATTCGGTTGATTATTTTTATCAATTGGAGTTGGAACAGTAATAATAAAAATATTAGAATCTTTGATATGACTTATTTGATTTGTAGCAAAAAATCCATTTTTTTTAGATTTTAAAACATTAAGATCATCTAATTGAACACTTCGTAAGTTTTTAGCACTTACCTCTAATGTTGAATCCAAATTATTTTTAAGCTCAGCAACTCTTTTTTTATTTATATCATAACCAATAGTTTGATATTTTTTTGCAAATTCAAATGCTAAAGGAAGGCCAACATAGCCTAAACCAATAATTGAAATTTTATATTTTTTGTTCATTTTTTTTGTTTAAATAATATTCCTTGTACCATGTGATAAATTTTTTAACACCATCATCGATTAATGTTTTAGGAGAATATCCAAAATCTTTATTAATTTCAGTAATATCAGCCCAAGTTTGATGTACATCACCAGGTTGATTTTTAAGAAATTTTTTGTTTGCCTTAATGCCTAAATTGTCTTCTATTACTTTTATAAAATCTAAGAGCTTTATTGTTTTATTGTTTCCAATATTATAAATTTTATACATTTTTTTATTTAATGATTTAGTAGTCAAAACTTTATAAACTCCATCAATTGCATCATCAATATATGTAAAGTCTCTAAGCAAATTTCCATTATTAAAAACATTAATTGATTTATTATTAATAATTGAATCTGTAAATAAAAATATAGCCATATCGGGTCTTCCATAAGGACCATAGACTGTAAAAAACCTTAATCCAATAGTTTCAATTTGAAATAAATGGCTATATGAATGAGCCATAAGCTCATTTGATTTTTTTGTTACAGCATACAAACTAATTGGTTGATCTACATTATCAGATTCATGATATGGAACTTTAGTGTTATTTCCATATACGCTTGAACTACTAGCATATACTAATTTTTTTATTTTATTATTTCTACAACATTCTAAAATATTTAAGAAACCTGATAAGTTTGATAACTTATAAGTTTCAGGATTTTCTAAAGAATACCTAACACCTGCTTGAGCCGCCATATTACATACAATATCAAATTCATGCTCTACAAAAAACTCAGATAATTTTAATTTATCATTTATATCTATTCTAATAAATTGAAATTGATTAAAATAAATAGTACTAGATGATTTATTTAAAAATATTTTTGCTTTTTCATAAGAAATACCTAAATTTTTAAGCCTAGAAAATTTAAGATTTGAATCGTAATAATCATTTATATTATCTATTCCAACGACATTAAAACCTTCATTTAAAAGTTTTTTACATAAATGAAATCCAATAAATCCAGCAGCACCAGTTACTAAAATAGAATTGTTCATTAAATAAATTATTCAAATTGATTTAAAGTATCATAATTTCCGTCTTTTAAATACTTATCTTTTTGAAAAAGTTTTAAGTCTGATTGCATCATGTCTTCAATTAAATCGTTTAATTGTATCTTTGGCTCCCATCCAAGTTTGTTTTTTGCTTTTGATGCATCTCCAATTAATAAATCTACTTCAGTGGGTCTAAAAAATCTTGGATCAATAGATAATACCTCTTTACCTATGTTTAAATTATATTTATTGCTCTTGCATTTTTTAACATATGCTTTTTCTTTCAATCCAGAACCTTTAAATTCTAACTCAATACCAACATATTCAAAAGCTAGTTTTACAAAATCACGAATAGTAGTAGTAGTACCGGTTGCAATTACCCAATCTTCTGGATTATTGTGTTGAAGTATCATCCACATCATTTGGACATAATCTTTTGCATGCCCCCAGTCTCTTTTTGAATCTAAATTACCCAGATAAAATTTATCTTGTAATCCCAAAACTATTTTTGATACAGCTCTAGTTATTTTTCTTGTTACAAAAGTTTCTCCTCTAATTGGACTCTCATGATTAAACAAAATACCATTACATGCAAAAATTCCATATGCTTCTCTATAGTTAACTGTGATCCAAAATGCATACATCTTTGCAACTGCATAAGGTGAACGCGGATAAAAAGGAGTTTTTTCTGTTTGTGGAACTTCTTGAACTTGACCATAAAGCTCTGAGGTGGAAGCCTGATATATTTTAGTTTTTTTCTCTAATCCTAATAATCTAATTGCTTCAAGAAGACGTAATGTGCCTATTCCATCTGCGTCAGCTACATACTCAGGCATATCAAAAGAAACACGAACATGACTCATTGCAGCTAAATTATAGATTTCGTCAGGTTGAATATCCCTTATTAATCTAGTTAAATTAGTACTATCAGTCATATCACCATAATGTAAAATAAATTTTTTATTATTTTCATGCTGATCTTGGTATAAATGGTCAATTCTATCAGTATTAAATAACGATGTTCTTCTTTTTAAACCATGAACAATATAGCCTTTATTTAAAAGAAATTCAGATAAATACGCTCCATCTTGTCCTGTAACTCCAGTAATAAATGCTATTTTATTCATATTTAAATAATATTTTAATTTTTAATGATTTTTTAGAAACCAAGAATAGGTATTCTCAATCCCATTTTCGAGTGTAATTTTTGGCTTCCATCCCAATTCATACATTTTTGAACTATCCATCAATTTTCTAGGGGATCCGTCGGGTTTATCATTATCCCAAAATATTTCTCCGTGATGCCCAATTTTATTTTGAACTATTAAAGATAAGTCTTTGATAGATAACTCATTTCCGCTTCCAACATTATATAAATGTTCTGGAAGAACATTTTCTAATGCAAATAATATAGCACGAGCAAGATCATCAACATGAAGAAACTCTCTTAATGGCTTGCCTGAACCCCATAAAAAGACATCTCTATTTTTGATTTTAGCTTCATGAAACTTTCTTATCATGGCCGGTAATACATGGGATGTTTTTAAATTAAAATTATCAAATGGTCCATACAAATTTGTTGGCATTAGACTCACAAAATCTTTACCAAATTGTTTTCTTATTGATTGACATAACTTAATTCCAGAAATTTTTGCAATTGAATACCACTCATTAGTAGATTCTAAACTATCAGTTAATAAGTATTCTTCTTTAATAGGTTGTTTTGATAATTTAGGATAAATACATGAACTTCCCAGAAAAATAAACTTTTCAATATCATTCTCGTGAGCAGTACTTATTAAATTATTTTGAATTTGCATATTTTCAAGCAAGAATTGATATGGAAAACTGTCATTAGCAAGAATACCTCCGACTTTTGCTGCAGCGTCAATAATTATATCTGGCTTAGTTTTACTAATATATTCAGAAACTTGTCTTTGATTTCGCAAATCGACATCAGATGAAGAACAACCAATTAAATTAGAATAACCATTTTTTTTTAGCAATCTAAAACATGCAGAACCAACCATTCCGCTATGGCCAGCAATAAGTATTTTTTTATCCAACTTCATTTTGTTTTATTTTTTTGCCACAACCAAGAAGATACCAAAGCTTCATTTATTGTTCTAACAGGTTCCCATCCTAAAATACTAGTAATTAATCCTACATCAGAATATATTTTTTCAACATCTCCTTCTCTTCTAGGGCCAAACTCATAATTTAATTTTAACTCATTTGCTTTTTCAAAACTATTTATAATATCTAAAACACTTAATCCTTTACCTGTACCAACATTAAAAACCTCTTTA
>MDTG01408753.1_pt1 | contig 21280 bp, 17 predicted proteins | sample 811421 | NCBI WGS metagenome assembly MDTG01 (sample SAMN05326645, study PRJNA326480) | marine metagenome | isolation source: seawater | place: Pacific Ocean: South East | collected 2011 | reverse complement strand
TTACAATACACATGATGGGACATGTGTTAGAGACTATATTCATGTTCAGGATTTAGCTATTGCTCATGTAAAAGCTTTAGATTTTTTATTAGAAAATAAAGTTAAAGAGGCTTTTAATGTTGGTACTGGCAAAGGATTAAGTGTGTTAGATATTATATATGAATTTCAAAAGGCAAATGAGTTAAAATTAAATTATGAGATTGGTCCTAGAAGAGAAGGAGATGTTGAAAAAATATATTCTGATGTAACTAAAACAAAAAATGTTTTAGGATGGAGTGCAAATAAAACAATAAAAGATGCTTTAATTTCAGCATGGAAATGGCAAATATCTAAAAACAAAGCATAATGAAAAAGATATGTAAAAAAGATTTTAAATTAAATTGTTAATTTTAGAAATCTACTGTAGCTATGTGAATAAATGTCTGCCGTTGGTAGTCTTAAATAAATATTAAAAAAATGAAAATTTTAGTTACTGGATCAGCTGGCTTCATTGGTTTTCATACCTGTCTAAAATTAGTAGAGTTAGGACATAAGGTATATGGTATTGATAATATTAATGATTATTATGATGTAAAACTTAAATTTAATAGATTGAAAGAATTAGGTTTTGTTAAAGCTGAGGTTTCAATTTTTAACCATGAATTTAGTAGTGAAAAGTATTGTGATTTAAGATTTTCAAGAATAGATATTACTGATTATGAAAGTTTAGATAATCTTTTCAAAAAAGAAGGTTTTGATGTAGTTTGTAATTTAGCAGCACAAGCGGGTGTACGATATAGTTTAGAGAATCCAAAATCATACATTAATAGTAATGTAAGTGGATTCTTGAATATACTAGAAGGATGTAGAAATTATGATATTAAGCATTTAGTTTATGCTAGTAGCTCCAGTGTTTATGGACTAAATAAAAAAGTTCCTTTTGAAACAAAAGATAATGTTGATCAGCCTGTTAGCCTATATGCTGCAACAAAAAAGAGTAATGAATTAATGGCGCATACTTACGGACACTTATATGATTTTAAAACAACTGGATTACGATTTTTTACAGTCTATGGCCCATGGGGAAGACCAGATATGGCATATTACTTATTTGCAGATGCAATTTCAAAAAATCAACCACTTAAAGTATTTAATAAAGGTAAAATGGAACGCGATTTTACATATATTGATGATGTTGTAAATGGTGTTGTCAAGATCATTGAAAAAAATATTGACTCTAGAGAACATTACATGATTTATAATATTGGTAATAACAAAACGGAAAGCTTAGAGGATTTTATAAATACTATTGAAAAAGCTATGGGAAAGAAAGCAATTAAATTAATGTACCCTATGCAATTAGGAGATGTTACTCGAACTTTTGCAAATATTAATAAATTAATACAAGATTTTGATTATAAACCAAGTACTTCAATAAAAATAGGTATTGAGAAATTTATAAATTGGTACAAAAAATATGAAAATGAATATTAATTTTTCTAAAAATAAAGTTTTGGTTACTGGAGGGGCTGGTTTTATTGGTTCAAATTTATGCGAATCTTTACTTGAAAAAGGAAACAAAGTAATTTGTCTTGATAATTTTGCAACTGGAAAAAAAGAAAATATTGAACAATTTTTAAAAGATTCTAATTTTACTTTTATTGAAGGAGATATTAGAAAAATTGGAGATTGTTATAATGCAACAGAAGGCGTTGATTATGTTCTGCATCATGCAGCATTAGGTTCAGTTCCAAGATCAATTAAAGACCCTATCACATCTAATGATGTGAATATTAGTGGTTTTTTAAATATGCTGGTTGCTGCAAGAGACAATGGGGTTAAAAGATTCGTGTTTGCAGCAAGTTCATCAACTTATGGGGATTCAGAATTAATGCCTAAAGTTGAAGATATAATAGGAAAGCCCTTGTCTCCATATGCAATTACAAAATATGTAAATGAGTTATATGCAGATGTTTTTTCAAAAACTTATGGTTTAGATACGATAGGACTTAGATACTTTAATGTATTTGGCAGAAAGCAAGACCCTAATGGTGCATATGCAGCTGTAATTCCAAAATTTGTTAGCCAATTAATGAATGGAGAATCTCCTATAATTAATGGCGATGGAAATCATTCAAGAGATTTTACTTACATAGATAATGTTATACAAGCTAATTTATTAAGCTTGGTCACTACCAAAGAAAAAGCAATTAATACTGTTTATAATATAGCTTATGGAGAGCGAAATACGTTAAATGACTTAACGTTGTATTTAAAAAAGTATTTATCAGATTTTGATTCAAAAATTTCAAATATTGAGGTCATTCATGGTCCAAATAGAGCAGGTGATATTCTACATTCACATGCAAGTATAAAAAAAGCAAAAGAAAATTTAAATTATAACCCAAATTTTACTCTTCAACAAGGATTGAAAGAAGCAGTGAAATGGTATTGGAAAAATTTATAAAATTAATATGAATAAGGATAAAATAGCTATTATTGGATTGGGATATGTGGGCTTACCCTTAGCAAGACTATTTGCTACCAAATATTCAGTAGTTGGTTTTGATATTAAAGCTGAAAGAATTTCAGAAATAATGTCTGGTTTTGATTCAACTTTAGAACTAGATAAAAAAACATTAAAATCTGTACTGACTAATGAAAAATCTAGTTCAAACGGGTTGTTTTGTACTAATAAATTGGATAAAATTAAGGATTGTAATTATTACATAATAACAGTTCCTACACCAATTGATAAACATAATAAACCTGTATTAAAACCACTATTACAAGCAAGCCAATCAGTTGGAAAAGTATTAAAAAAAGGAGACATTGTTATTTATGAATCAACTGTATACCCAGGAGCTACAGAGGAAGATTGTGTTCCTGTTTTAGAATCTGTTTCTGGACTTATATTTAATAAAGACTTCTATGTAGGTTATTCTCCGGAGAGAATTAATCCAGGAGATAAAGAGCATACAGTTGAAAAAATTCTAAAAGTTACTTCAGGATCAACATCTAAAATTGGAGAAAAAGTCAACGAATTATATAAATCAGTGATTACTGCAGGAACTCATTTGGCTCCATCAATAAAAGTGGCGGAAGCCGCTAAAGTAATTGAGAATTCTCAAAGAGATATCAATATTGCTTTTGTAAATGAATTAGCAAGGATATTTAATTTAATGGAAATCAATACTTACGATGTACTTGAAGCTGCAGGTACCAAATGGAATTTTTTACACTTTAAGCCTGGGTTAGTTGGAGGGCATTGTATAGGAGTGGATCCTTATTACTTAGCACAAAAAGCACAAGAATTTGGTTACAATCCTGAAATTATTTTGGCTGGAAGGCGTTTGAATGATAGTATGGGGGAATATGTCGCCTCGCAAGTGATTAAGACTATGCTTGCAGAGGATATTAAAATAAAAGGTGCTAAGATATTGATTTTAGGTATTACTTTTAAAGAAAACTGTAATGATGTTCGTAATACAAAAGTGGTTGATGTAGTTGCTAAGTTAAAAGAATATTGTGTTGATTTAACCATCTACGATCCATGGGTAAATGTAGAAGAATTACAAAATGAGTATAAATTAACTTCTTCTAATTACTTACCTGAAGAACGTTTTGATGCTATAGTACTTACTGTAGCTCATCATCAATTTGAAAGTTTAGATTATACTTCCTTACAAAAAGAAAAATCTATTATTTATGATGTGAAAAATATATTATCAAGTATTGACAATGTTAAAACTTTATAAAATGAAAATTGAAGTTTTTTTTACATCTATCCAAATATACATTGGTACAAAATTTTTATTTAAAAGACGCTTAATATTTAATTTAACATTTATTTTTTTGATTTGATACAAAAGTTGAAATCTAAAATCTTTGGTTCAGCGTTAGTCCGAAATACTCTTATATTATCGTTAGCTACATTGTTGGCTCAACTAATTGCTGTAATTTTTTCTCCAGTTTTATCAAGACTTTTTACACCAAGTAATTTTGGTGAACTTGGAAAATTAGTTGCTTTTAGTTCTATTTTTGTTGGAATCGCTTCTTTAAAGTACGAACAAGCCATTGTACTATCAAAAAGTGCATTTGAAACCAAGCAATTAATCAAAATTTCACATGTATTAATTGTAATTATTTCACTTATATCGATTCCAATTTATATGTTAACCTATCAAGTATTTGATTTTTATATTCAATTGTCAATTTTATTAATTATCTACTTTAATAGTATTTATAATCTTATTATTAATATTTATACACGATACAAAAATTTTAAGTCTATTGCAGTTTTAAAGGTTATTAATAAAGTAACTACAGTGGGAACTCAGATCGGACTGGGAATCTTTGGATTGGGAACTTTTGGACTAATCATTGGACAAATATTAGGATTATTTTTAACACTTGTATACAGTAGTATTAAATCTTTAAATGCCTTCATAAATATCATTCTTGTTGGTAAAGAAAGTTACAAAGAAGCCAAGCCTACTATAATAAAACATTATAGATTTCCGATGTTTACGGCCCCTCAGAATTTATTAAATTCACTTTCTCAAAATGCACCAATTTTGTTATTAGATGGGTTTTTTGGATCCACTATAATAGGCTTATATTGGTTTGCTTACAGAATAATTCAAATGCCTATCGTGTTTATTTCAAATTCTATTAGACAAACTTTTTATCAAAAGGCCTCAGTTACAAAACCTGGAAAAGAACTAACTAGTCTGTTTGTAAAAAGCACAAGAACCTTGTTGCTAATAGGATTGCCATTTACAATAATTGGAATGCTCATATTACCAGATCTGTTTGAATTTATTTTTGGTTCAGAGTGGATAGAATCTGGAATTTACGGTAAGTGGTTGTTGCCTTGGGTTTTATTATTGTTCATTAATCCTCCAGCGGTAATGCTGATTCCTATCTTGAAAATTCAGAAGTTCAATTTATTATATGATATTTGTTTGCTAGCTGCAAGAATTTTTGTAATATGTATGGGAGGATATTTTTTCACACCTTTAATTACTATTATATTATTTTCGTTAGTAAGTAGTGTATTCAATCTTTTCATTATTGGATTTGTTTATTATAAATTAAATTTATTAAATGCAAAACATTAAACTTTCAATCGTTGGAGATATCTGTATTCCTGAGGGATTTCCTGTTCCTAAATTAAATCAAATTGATCACAAGATTAAAGAAGATTTTACAAATCAAGATCTAACAATTGGTAACTTAGAATGTCCTATAACATTATCTAATGATGCTATAGAAAAAAACGGACCTCATTTAAGAGGTAGTGAAGAATTTTTATCATTATTAAAGGAAATAAATTTTAATTTGTTTACACTTGGAAATAATCATATCATGGATTATGGTATCCAAGGATTAAAAGATACGGTTGCTTCATGTGAAAAGAATAATATTCAATTTACAGGAGTAGATTTTAAAGATATCAATTCTTTTCCATATTATTATACTTATGAAAAGGAAGGAATTAAGCTAGGCATTCTAAATGTTGCAGAAATTGAATTTTCTTCTACCACTAAAAAGGATCCTGGAGCACTACGATATGATTTGGTGGAGATCTATAAACAAATAAAAAAGATCAAAAAGCATTGTGATAAATTAATTTTGATCATTCACGGAGGTATTGAAAATTTTGAACTTCCAAGTTCCCAGCAGGTAAAAGATTACCGCTTTCTCGCAGAAGTCGGAGCAGATATGATTATTTGTCATCATTCTCATAAAGTAAGTGGATATGAAATTTATAATGGAACTCCTATTTTTTATGGAATAGGAAACTTTATGTTCCATGCAAAACAAAAGCCTAATGACTGGTATATTGGAATGCAATTGAATATTTTAATAAGTGATAAAATTGTATTTGAAATTAAAATAAATCAATACGATATTAAAACTAATACACTAAGGAGAGTTTCAAAGCAAAAGTATAAAGTTTATAAATCTCTTATTGAAAGATTGTCACATATTATAAAAGATGAGGAATTGTTAGAGCAAGAGCTAGATTTATTTGCTGATTTGCATGCCGATTATTATTTTAAGGTACTGCATAATAAAACATCACGTTGGCAGAGAATTCTAATAGACCGATTTAAGATGCATTCCTTATTTCTTAAAAAAGAACAAAATTTACGATTAATCAACTATTTTTATTGTGACTCTCATTCTTTTATGATAAAAAAAATTTTAAAAAAATTAAATGATAAAAAAGCAAAGAAATAGTCGTTTTTTATTTTATAATAAACCATTTCAATTTCTAAAATTTGTTTTAACTAATCTTATTTGGTCGGATAGAATTTTTTTATCTATAAAGTTTTACAAAAAAGTTGGAGTAAAGCTTAATCTTAAAAACCCAAAAGATTTTACCAGTAAAATTCAATGGCTTAAATTGAATGACAAAAATCCGATGTATACAATATGCTCCGATAAATTCTTAGTTAGAAAATATGTTGAGGAGAAAATAGGTAAAAAATATTTGATTCCTCTAATTACATCTGCATCAAATATTGATATGATTAATTTTAATAAACTACCTAATGAATACATAATGAAATGTAATCATGGTTCTGGAATGAATATCATTGTTAAAAATGGTAAGATGAATAAGTTTGATCAGTGGGAAAATTTTGATGTATTAAAACTCAAAGAAACCCTAAAAAGTTGGATGAAAAAGAATTTTTACTATATTAATAGAGAATGGGAGTACAAAAATATTTCACCTAAAGTAGTGATTGAAGAATTAATATACGATGAAACAGAAAATGATGGTTTAAATGATTACAAGATTCATTGTTTTCATGGGAAACCTTTTTACATTCAGACTATTTTTGATCGTATTGATTGTATTAAAGAAAATTGGTTCGATACCGATTGGAACTTAATTGATTTGTATTATGCTTCATCAATACAAGCTGATGTAAAGAGGCCTAAGAATTTAGATAAAATGCTGAAAGTGGCCGAAAAATTATCTTCAGAGTTTAGTTATGTAAGAGTTGACTTGTACACTACACCTAATCGTATTTATTTTGGAGAACTTACCTTCCGACCTTATGGAGGATTTATGAATTTTGTACCTAAAAAATGGGATAATATTTTAGGAAATTTGTTACACCTTAATCACTAAATGTATCATTTTTTTAGCTGAAATGTTAATTAATAAAAAATCATTTACTCTTACAAAAATATTACTAGTACTATATATATTTAGATTTGTAATTATTGCAGGTTCTGAGAGTTATTCTGGGATGTTTAATTTTATTGGAGAATTAGTAGTTTTAGCTTTTTTTGTTGATGTTACAGCTATGAAGAGTCGAATTAATTGGTCTAATTTTCGAACTATTGTTCCTTATTTAATCTTTCTTTTTCTTATGCTTTTCTCTGTGATTTGGTATCCAAAAGGAAGTGAATATATCTTTGATCACTTTACAAAATATCTGCTATTTTTCATTTGTTTTTTTGTAGTTGCTAGTACAAATAATTTTGATTTTCTATTCTATGCTATTATTTTAGGTTGTGCAACTATTTTTGTCGTAGGATATGATGAGATTCTTGAATATACACTCCAACCTGTCAATAGGAGATTTACTTTTAATACTATTGATGAAGAAGGAGGAATTAATCCAAATGTTCTCGCATTCTATTGTAATATCTCTATTGCTTTTTTAATCTATAAATACAGATTGATTAATAAAAAACATGTTAAACTTGGAATTTTATGTCTCATCGGCACCTTTGTGTTATTTATTGTTTTTGTAACTCTTTCAAGAAAAGGTTTAATTGGTATTTTGATCATGTTTTTGTTCTTTTTACTAAGTGGAAAAAAGCTAAACTTAAGATTTAAAATTTTATCGATTCTAATATCTTCAACTATTATATTCTTTTTGATGCAAAATTTTGAACTACCAGTTTTAAATCGATTTATTAGTACCATTAATTTATTTGAAGGAAGTAAGAATATAGGGCAATCAGACCACGAAAGATCCTTTTTGATCTTAGAATCAATTAGTTTTTGGAAGGAATCTCCAATATTTGGGAACGGAATAAAACACTTCGAAAACAACTCCGTTTTAGGATTGTATACTCACACCAATTATATGGAGTTACTTGTCAATTATGGGTTGGTAGGTTTATTGCTATTTTATAGTCCTATTATCACAAGACTTAGAACTTTATACACATATTTTAATCATTTTCACATTCAGATAAAATTCTTTTTCTTTATACTAATTTTCATATTAATTTCTGATTTTGCAATGGTTAGTTATTACAATGTAGTGTACTTATTCTTACTATCCGTAGTTCTTGGTTATGATTTTAATTTTAAAGGGAAATGAAGTTAGTTTTTTTAATAGATTCTTTACAGCAGGGCGGCATGGAAAAACAACTGATTTATCTAGTTAATTTTTTAAATGATACAAAAAAATTCGATATTGAGATTGTGTTTTTCAATAAGTATAAAAAGAATAATTTTTATATTGATATTTTGGATAAAGGAATCAAAGTAAATGACTTTTCTGTTAACAAAAGTATACGAATTCCATTTTTTGGTTTTCAAACGGAAGCTTTTAAAATTGCGAGAAAATTAAAGAAGATAAATAGTAAAATATTTATATCCTATGGAACAAATTCTTCCTTTATTCTGGCAATCGCTAAATTATTTTTTCTAAATAAAAATGTAAAAACTATTGTTTCCGAACGTAATACTGATTTAGAGCCGATCTCATTTAAGCGCAAGTTTTATTTGTACTTCCTTCGTTTTTCAAATATTATTGTGCCTAATTCATTTACTCAGAAGGCAATAATCATGAAGTTGTTTCCTAAGTATTCAGAAAAAATAAAAGTGATTAACAACTATATTGACCTAGATTTTTATACACATAAAAGTTACAATTTTAACACTGAACAGCTTAATGTATTAGTTCTAGGAAGATTAACTTATCAGAAAAATCCAATGTGTTTGCTTAAAGCACTTAAGTTAATTAAAGATAAAACTAATCATAAAATTTCTGTTTCATGGTATGGAAGAAAACAAGATCAAAAATTGTTCAACGAGGCTAGTAGTTATATTAAGGATCATAATTTGGATGTTAAATTTTATAAGCCGCAGTCTGACACCTTATCAATTTACCATAAATATGATCTTTTATGTTTGCCATCTTTTTATGAAGGTTACTCAAATGTTTTGGGAGAGTCAATCTGTTGTGGATTACCAGTAATTGTTAGTGAACAAGCCGGGGATGTAAGGAAAATGGTAGAACATCAAAAAAATGGATATTTATTTAATTGCTATAATGAGGAATCCTTATATAATCAATTAGTTAAATTCATTGAACTTCCAGAAAATAAAAAAATTGCAATGGGTAAGGAAGCTAGAAAAAAATCTGAAGAAATATTCTCAAAAGAGGTGTTTTTAAATGCATATATTAAATTAATTCTAGATGAATAAAATAGTACACATAATACCAAATTTGAATAGTGGTGGAGCTGAAAAGTTTGTAGTAGATTTGTCCAATGCAATGTTTAAAAAGCATGGTAATGTTTGTATAATTTCTCTAGAAAATATTGAGAATGGATTTTTTCTCAAAAAACTAAACCCCAATATAGAAGTTATTAGTCTTGATAAGACACCTGGATTTTCTTTTAATTGTTTATTTAAGATATTTAAGGTTCTAAAACAAATTAAGCCCGATGTTATTAATACGCACATAAACGGATTAAATTATGTTCTTCCAATAATTCCGTTCCTCAAAGCGAAGATTTTTCACACTATTCATAATGATGCCTTCAAAGAATCTGGAAAGTTAAGACGCATAGTATTGAATAGCTTATTTATAAGAAAAAAAATACATCCAATAACTATATCAACTGAAAGTAATCTTTCATATCAAAAAGCATATAATAATTCAATTGCTTCTCTTATTGATAATGGAGTTACCAAACCAAGTCTTTCTGATCATTATAATGAAGTAGTTAAAGAGATAAGTGGTTTTAAAAAAAATAAGAATACCCGGATCATTTTAAATATTGGTAGAATTACTCCTCAAAAAAATCACCTAAGATTATTAAAATCGTTTGAAGGTCTAATACATGAAAATGTTGCTTTGTTAATTATTGGCGATAAAAGAAATGATCATCTTGCTTTGTTTGAGAAGTTTAAATCTAAAATAGGAGAAAATGTTCATTATCTTGGTGTAAAGGAAAATGTTGGAGATTATCTGGCTTGTTCAGATGCCTTTGTTCTATCTTCAGATTTTGAAGGATTACCTATTTCTTTATTGGAAGCGATTTCTATGGGAGTTGTTCCAATTTGTACACCAGTTGGAGGAGTTAAGGAGGTAATTAAAAGCAATAGAATTGGATTTTTGTCAACAGAATTAACATTTCATGCGTTAAGAGATCAATTATTGAACTTTTTAAAATGCAGCGATGCTGAGGTAATTGAATTAAAGAAGCGCTGTCAAGAAATTTTCTCAAATCAGTATAACATTGATATTACATCAGAGAAATATTTAAAAGTATATGAAGAAAATTAGTATTCCTGTTATTTATTATCATTCTGTTGCAGACCATGAAAAGCAACACCCATGGGCATTTTTATCAGCAAGAATAGGTATTTTTAAAACCCAAATGAAGTTGTTGAAAATTTTGGGTTATAACACCTGTAATTGGAGAGAATTCTATGAGCATTTGCATGGTATTAAATGCTTGCCAAAGAAAACAGTCTTCATTCATTTTGATGATGGTTTTCTAGATAATTGGACAGTAGTTTATCCTATTATGGAAAAATATAATTTTAAGTATTCAATCTTAATTACACCAAGTTTTATTCAAAAGAGTGAAATGATTCGTGAATTCATCACAAAAACCAAACACAATAATGAAAAAGATTGGTGGGGATATTTAAGCGAAGGAGAGGTAAAAAAAATGTCAGCTTCTGGCTTAGTAGATTTTCAATGTCACGGATACACACATACATGGTATGAATCTTCTGATGAGATTCTTGATTTTTACGATGGTGAAAAATTTTTACCTCATTTGAATTGGAATTTATATCCTGAGCTAAAGCCGTTCTGGTTGACAAAGATTTGCGATATGAAAGTGCCATTAGGATATCCAGTTTTTGAATATAAAAAGTCATTAGAATTGCAGAAGGCTTTTATTCCTAATGAAGATTTTGTTAAAGCATGTGTGCAAAACGCAAACAAAGGGTCAGATACGCTTAAAAAAATATATAGATCTTATAAAAGTAAAAACAAATTAGGAGTTTTTGAAACACCAGAAGAAAGTCAAATCCGATTAAAGAAGGAACTAATTCAAACAAGAGAGTATATTACATCATTAACAAAACAAGAATCAGATTATCTTGTATTTCCAGGAGGAGGAAATCATCCTAAAACTATTCAATTAACAAAAACACTTGATTTTAAAATTATATCTAAAGGAAAAGGATTGAATTTTTTTAATTCCAAAAAGTATAAAATTACTCGATATGCTGGCTTCCATGATTTTAAGGTTCCCTTTTTTAATGGATTTTTAAACATACTATTTTTGTACTTACAATTGCTTCGTGGAAGAGGAAATAAACTTTTGAAAATGGTTATTAGACGCTAACCAAAACTCATGAATAATATTTATCAATTATTGCCAGAATACCTTCAGAATATTTTTGTTACTCTCAAAAATGTTCAAGTTTATTATAATAAGTATGGTGTCATACCTTTTTTCAATTCTATATCAAAAGTTCAGAAAAATATTTTGGCTAATGAAAAGGTAATGGTTAATTATAATGTTAAAATGATTGCAAATTTTGTTCAATACTGTGTAGCAAATGTTCCCTATTTCATTAAGAAGAAAAATATATACAATATTTCAATTAAACAGATTTCAGATTTTGAAAAACTGCCCATTGTTTCAAAAGCAGAACTAAAAAAAAATATTGAACAATTTTATTCTAAAAAAATAGCTATAATTAATTATACTAAGTTTCAAACTAGTGGAACTACAGGAAATCCTATGATAGGTTTTATCCGCAAGAGAGATTTGCAAAAACGATTTAGGATTATACTTAAAACCATGTGTGAGTCTGGATTTGATTTAAATTCACCTTATGCAAGATTTTTAGGAAAGGATATTGCCAAAAAAGGAAAAGTTTACAGAAAAGATATTTTACATAACCACTACTTCTTTTCTATTTTTAGAATTTCACAAGAAAATATTCTAAAATACTACAATGCTTTAATAGAACATAAAATTAAATTTATTGAAGGATATCCTTCAACAATTAACAATTTAGTAAATATGTTTCGTAGAAACAATTTAGTGATCGAAAATATAAAAGTTGTAATGGTCACTGCAGAAAAACTGAATATTTACCAAAGAGAAAATATAGAAGATTATTTTGGTTGCAAGGTTTTCGATTATTATGGTTCTACTGAACAATCAGTTTACATATATAAACCCACAACTTCAAATACTTACTTTGTCTCAAATTTAACAGGATATATTGAAGTTATAAAAGAAGATGGTACTTTAGCTCGAAAAGGAGAAGAAGGTCAAATTTTGATAACAAGTTTTACAAGTCATTTTACTCCATTAGTTCGATATGAAATTGGTGATCGTTGTGTAGTAAAAGATATTTTAAAGTTAGAAGATGGTTCTTTACAATATGAAATTAGTGAGATTATTGGACGCAATGAGGAATCTTTTGCTACCAAAGATGGGCGAATTGTTTCTAGATTTTCACTTGTATTAAAGTTTTTGCCTTATATGGTAAAAGCCGCACAGTTATTCCTTTCAGAGAGAAACAATGTTATTTTAGTGAAATATATAGCAGAAAAGCAAATACCTGCATCAGATTTTGATTCCTTTGTAAAAAAAATGAATTATTTTGTGGGACTAGGATATTTCTATAAGTTTACTAAGGTTGAAGAATTAGAATCTACTAAGTCAGGAAAAGTAAGAACTGTTTTTATTGAGAAAAATGAAAAATAAAGTAATGTATGTGATACCTTCTTTAGAAATGGGAGGAGCAGAATTACTCTTGGTGAATTGGCTCAATCGATTTGATGGAGCAAAATATAATTGGGAAGTGCATTTAATGGTAATCGGTGTAAATGCAAGAATGTTGCCGAGTATTTACAATAAAAAAGTGATTATTCATCATATTAAGGCTACTAAAAAAAATTACCTCTTCAAATTACCAAAGATATTTTCACTTGTACGTGAGATTAATCCTCAAGTAATTCATTCACATTTATACAAAGCCAATATTTTAGCTCGTTTTTTCAAACTTTTCAATAAAAAGGTGAAAGTTATTAATCATTATCATGGATTGTCTCTTTGGATGAGCAAACTTAAACTGTTTATAGATAAAAGAACACAGTTTTTGTTAGATAAAGCATTGGTTGTTTCTGATAAAAGCTTAGCCATTCGATCTGCAAGGGAAAAAATTGCCCCAAACAAACTACAGTTGCTTTACAATTTTTGTAATCAGCAAGAAATAACCACTCTTGAAAAAGATAGGAGAAAAGAATTGACATTCGGAATGGCATGTCGCTTTATCAAATTAAAGAACATTCCAAGAGTTATTGACTTTGTACATTACTTAAATAATCAAAATATTCCAGCTAAGTTATTAATCGCAGGAGAAGGTCCTTTAAGTGATTCCATTAAGGAAATTGTCAAGCAAAGAAATTTAGGAAAAAGTATTAAACTGTTAGGCTTTAAGAAGAACTTAAGTAAATTATATAAAGAAACTCATGTATATATTATAGCTTCAGATACCGAGGATTTACCAATGTCAATGGTAGAAGCAATGGGGTATGGTTGTCATGTAATTAGTTCTGATGTAGGAGGTGTGAAACAGCTTTTATACAATTGTGATGCTTTAATTGTGCCAGAAATTTCAGAACAGTATTATCGGGAAATTAAAAAGTACATCAATTCTAATGATTTAAAACATCCTTCAATTAAAAATAGTAAATTAGTGGAACAAGAATTTCTTATTGAAAATTATTTAATAAAAATTCACAATCTTTATCAAGAGGTTATTTCGTAATGAACGGACATTTCATCATTTCTTTAGATTTTGAACTCTTTTGGGGAGTTAGCGAAAAACGTACAATAGAGTCTTATAAAGAAAACTTACTGAAAACTCGGGAAGTTGTAGATAGATTACTCATAATGTTTTCAGAAAATAATATTGAAGCAACTTGGGCCAGTGTTGGATTTTTGTTTTTTACTAATAAAAAAAAACTTGCATACAAAACAAAGAATTATAAAGGGATACCTATTTATAAAAAAGAAAATTTGAACAATTTTGAGATCATTTCAAAGATCAATGAAAAAGACAAAGATTTTTATTTTGCCAAAGATCTGATTCAAAAGGTTAATTATACTTTAGGGCAGGAAGTTGCTACTCATACTTTTTCACACTTATATACTCTTGAACCAGGAATTACATATAAAGATTTTTTTGATGACCTTAAATTGGCAATTGCTGTTGCAAAAGATGAAAATATTGAAATAGAATCCATAGTTTTTCCAAGAAATCAATACAATGATAAAATTATTTCAGTCTGTAAACAACTAGAAATAAAATCATTTCGAGGTAATCCAAAACATTCAATTTACAAAGCCTCTACTAAACAAGGAAATATAAAACGTTTGTTACGTCTTTTAGATAGTTACTTTAATCTTACCGGCTATCATTCCTTTAAATTGGAAATGGAAAATATGTTACTTAATATACCAGCAAGTCGATTTTTACGTCCATACAACAAAAGATTGTTTTTTCTTGAGAATTTAAAAGTGAATAGAATCTTAAAAGAAATGACCCATGCTGCAAAAAATAATTTGAATTATCACCTTTGGTGGCATCCTCATAATTTTGGTAAGAACATCGAAGAGAATTTTAAAAATCTTGAACAGATTTTAAATCATCACAATGATTTGAAAAAAAAATATAACTTTATATCAGTCAATATGAAAAATCTGCAAAAATCAGCCTTAAATTCTCAGTAGATGTCAAAGATTTTGATACTTGCTAGAGATGGAGATTCAACTAAAATTTTGTTCCACAGACTTTCACTAAAGTATGAATTAAATGTTGTTATTGAAAATTCACTTAGTAAAAGAATATTTTATAAAAGAAGAATAAAGAAAATGGGGGTTTTTCTTGTAACTGGACAAATTCTTTTTATGATTTTTACTAAACTTTTCCTCAAACACTTCTCCAAAAGCATGATTAAATCAATTAATCAAAAAAATAATTTTAAAAATGATGTAATTCCTAATGATAAGATTCGATTTGTAAATTCTATAAATTCAGAGCATGCTAGAGAGATTATCAAAAATTCTGATGCTGATTTTATCGTAGTTTCTGGAACAAGAATTATATGCAAAAAAACTTTAGAATGTACGCAGAAAAAGTTTCTTAATATTCATGCTGGAATTACCCCTTCATATAGAGGAGTCCACGGAGGTTATTGGGCATTGGTAAATAATGAACCTGAACTTTGTGGAGTTACACTACATTATTTAGATGAAGGAGTTGATACAGGCTCTATTATTGGACATAAATTAATAGTCCCTTCAAAAAAAGATAATTTTTTAGTCTATCCGCTTTTACAACTTGCAGAAGGATTAAAGATGTTGGAAATGTATTTGAATTCAAATACAGAACTTAACAAGATTACAACATTTCAAGGTAAGCCATTATCTTCCAAACAATACTATCACCCAACTTTATGGGAATATTTATATTATAGATTGACAAAAGGAATTAAATGAAAAAGGTTGTCATCACCATAAATACTACTTGGAATATTTTTAATTTTCGATATGGATTGATTAAAGCACTTTTAAAAGAAGGTTACATAGTTTATGCAATAAGTCCTAACGACGAATATGTAAAAGAAATTACAGAGATGGGTGTAAAACACTATCATATTCAAATGGATCAGAAAGGAACGAATCCTATTAAAGATTTAATAATTATTAAGACTTATAGAAAATTGTTTAAGAAAATAAAACCTGATATAATTTTGAGTTATACAATTAAGCCTAACATATATGGTACACTTGCAGCTGGAAGTTTGAAGATCCCTGTTATAAATAATATTAGTGGATTAGGAACCTTATTTATTAAAACTACGATATTTTCATTTATCGGTAAACTGTTGTATAAAATTGCACTTAGAAAATCAAAGCATACGTTTTTTCAAAATAATGACGATGCAAACTTATTTCTTCAGACTAATTTAATTTCTAAAAATAAGATATCTGTAATTCCGGGGTCTGGGGTGGATACCAAAATATTTCAAACAAAAAGAATAGAAAACAAAGGAAAGATATTCTTGTTTGTTGGAAGATTGATTGGTGACAAAGGAATACGTGAATATCTTGATGCTGCTAAAAACATAATTTCAGAAAATAAAAATGTTAAATTCTGGATTGTTGGTGAACTTGGTTACAATAATAAAACAGCAGTAAAAAAAGAAGAACTTGAAGCCTATACAAATAACAATCCGCAGATTGAATATCTTGGAAAGATTGAGGATATTGTTTCAATTCTAGAAAAGGTAGATGTAATGGTTTTACCTTCTTACCGAGAGGGATTATCTAAGTCACTTATTGAGGCCTCTGCTATGTCTTTGCCTATTATTACAACTAATGTGCCAGGGTGTAGAGATGTTGTCACAGAAGAAGTTAATGGTTTATTGTGTAATGTAAAGAGTAAGGAATCCTTAAAAAAGAGAATTAATGATATGATTAGATTTTCTGAAAAAAAACGATTAGTTATGGGTAAAAATAGTCGAAAAGTAGCCGTTAAATACTTTGCAGAAGAAATAGTAATTAAGGCTTATTTAAATAAAATATTTGAAATATTATTTTAATTTCACAGTTCTTTTTGTTAATACATTTTTTAAAAATTGACTACGGATTACAGTGTTTTTTTAATTTTTTTATGAGTAGAGTTTTTTCATATAATTATTTATCTTTGTTTGAATTTTACAAATTTTCATGAGAAATTTCTTTATTTTATTATTTATTTTTTCTTTACTTTCTTCTTGTTCTTTTAAAAATCAAATAACATATATAAATAATGGAAAAAGAGGTGATGTTAGTAAAGTTAGTTTTGTTACAAACAACTTTATTCAAACTGGAGATATTCTTAAAATTGATGTAAAAACCACTTTAGCAGAGATATCTGCTTTGTACAATAATGATTTTAATGAACTAAACAGATCGCATAATCATAATAAATTAATTTTGGATGGATATAAAGTTAAGAAAGATTCAACTATTAATTTTCCTATTTTAGGCGATATTATTGTAGTAGGACTTACAACAAATGAATTAGCTATTGAATTGCGCAATATGCTTATAAATGAAGGACAACTTACTAATCCATATATTAAAATTAATAAAGTTAATTCAAAATTTACTGTTTTGGGTGAGGTTAGAAATCCTGGAACATATTTTAACTATGAAAATTATTTAAATATTTTTCAAGCTCTAGGATTTGCTGGCGATTTGTTAATATCTGCCAAAAGAAATAATGTTAAATTGATAAGACAAGAAAACGGTCTAAAAAAAACTTATTCATTTTCACTGAATGATGTTCAAATTTTTAACAAACCATATTACTATATAAAAAGTAATGATGTAATCATTGTTGAACCAAACTATAGTAAAATCAAAAGTGCTGGTTTTATTGGAAGTCCTGCTTCAATTGCATCAATATCATCTCTTGTGCTGAGTATAACTTTATTATTAATAAATAATAATTAAATGAATAACAAAAGTTCCAGTTTTAATAACTTTCAAACTGAGGAGGATACATTTGATTTTATCAGTGAGTTTTTTAAATATTTTTTCTTTTGGAAGTATTTTTTGTTTTCTTTATTAATGTGTTTACTTATAGCTTTTCTGCTTAATCGATATACTCCGAAAGTATATAGCACTAATGCCAAAGTACAAATACTTGACAAAAAACAGAATAATCTTCAAATGCCTTCAGCTGAGGATTTATTTTCTAGTTCTAAAATAAATTTAGAAAATGAAATTGAAATTATTAAATCCTCTTCTATTCTTGAAGAAGCTATAGAGAATATAAATCTCAATTTTTATGTAGAAAGTGTTGGGGATATTATGTCAGGTAGAGTCGTAAATTATCCTTTTGATTTTATATCTAAAATTAAAAATGATTCTATTAAAAATTTCATGTCATTTAATTTAGAAATTGAAGATGATGATCTTTTAATAACTGATTTAATTACTAATGAAAAGTATTATTTTACCAATCTTAAAACAACTCATCTTCAGCACAATCTTCCTTTTGATATTATAAATATTAAAAAAGAAAAATGGTTGTCAAATTCATATAATTTGAATTTTATAGATTCATATACATTAGTAGAGAAATTTAAAAAAAATATTGATGTTTATCAAGTTGGAAAACAAAGTGATATAATTAATTTAAATTATAATGGCGCAAATCCTGAGTATTGTAGAAATGTTCTAGATGAAATTATTAACGTGTTCAATAATGATGGAATTAGAGATCGTCAACTTATTCATAAACGAACAATTGATTTTGTTAATGAAAGATATAAATATCTATCATCAGAATTAGAATCTATTGAATTAAAAAAACAAACATTTAAGGTATCAAATAATTTAGTTGATATAGTTACAAATTCTAATATTGCTCTTGAAAGAGACTTAGAATCAAAAGAAAATCTATTTGCAAATGAAAATCAGATTTATCTAGTTAGTAATTTATTAGATGAATTATCAAAATCTGATATTAAATTATTGCCCTCAAATATAGGAATAGAAAATATTGAAGTCAATTCACTTGTCAATTCTTACAATAATTTGTTTTTAGAGAAACAAAAGTTAGTAACTAGTGCGGGACCAAATAATCCTATCATAAAACAACTAAATAATTCTATAACAGAAACAAGGAATAATATTAATTTTTCATTAAACAGCTATCTTTCACAACTTAAAATATTAAATGATAAACTCACAGATAAGTCAAATTTGATTCAAAATAATGTTGCTAATATTCCATCTCAAGAAAAAAATCTAAGAGCTATTGAAAGGAATCAACAAATAAAAGAATCATTATATCTGTTTTTGCTTCAAAAAGGTGAAGAGGCTCAAGTTAGTTTTGCGGTCACCGAACCAAGTATTAAACTTGTTGAGTATGCAATTTCTGATAAAGATCCTATTTCTCCAAAAACAAAAATTATTTATTTAATAGCAATAATTCTTGCTTTTTCAATTCCATTTTTTGTTCTGTACATAATATTTTTTTTAGACAACAAAGTTCACTCAAGAGAAGATTTAGACAAATTTTCATTAAATGTACTAGGTGAAATACCATTTTTTAGTTTGCCAGAGTCAGAAAAAGTTTTTGATAATCCAGATGATCGTTCAATTATTTCTGAATCTTTTCGGATGTTAATGTCAAATGTTCGTTATCTCCAAAAAAATGATTCGTCATCAAATGTTATATTGGTGACCTCTTCGATAAAAGGTGAAGGTAAAACATTAAATGCTCTAAATCTTTCTCTCTCTTTTTCTTCTGTTGGTAAAAAAGTTTTATTGTTAGGTTGCGATTTGAGGAATCCTCAGCTTCATAGATATATTAATTATGACAAGAATGTAGCTGGTTTAGTTGATTTTTTAGTTGATAATAAAACAAAATGGAGAAAAAATGTAATAAATCCGTTTGAAAGTCAATCACTTGATATTCTACTCTCTGGTCCACTTCCACCAAACCCACTAAATTTAATAAACAACGGAAATATTGATATTCTAATTAAAGATGCTAAAAAAGATTATGATTATATAATTATTGATAGTGCACCTACACTTTTAGTAGCAGACACACAATCTTTAATTAATAAATCGGATGTTTTAATTTTTCTAACTAGATGTAATGTCACTGAAAAAGAAGTTCTCAGTCATATTCAAAAGATCTCGCATGAATCTGAACCAAATGTCGGTGTAGTTTTGAATGGTGTTGGAGAAAAAAATTCTTATGGATATTCTTACGGATATAGATATGGTTATGGCTACAATTATAAATATTCATATAATTATGGGTATGGATACGGTTATTCTTCAGATGATGAAAAATCTTAATTTAAATTAAGTATTAATACTTATATAATTTAATATTATCTTCTATTATATTTGTTTAGTGAATTTCATACTTATTACGTCTATTATAGCTTTTTTTGGTACTTTTTTTGTAATGCCATCAGTCATCAAATTAGCAATTAAAAAAAGATTTCTTGTTGAGGGAGGTGGTCGAAATGCTCACGAAGGATTTACACCAAATGTAGGAGGTATGGCTATTTTTTCAGGACTTTTACTGGCAAATCAATATTTATTATTTTATTTTTTTGATTCATTTCAAAATTTTGAAATATCTGCTGAATCTGAAGTGCAAATAAAATCTTATATTTTAATAACTGCTGGTACTATTGTGATGTTTGTAATGGGATTATTAGACGATATTAGTGGATTAAGCTCTTATTTTCGTTTCATTGTACAAGTAATTATTGCATTTAGTATAGTTTATATTGGAGATTTACGAATTGATAATTTTCATGGTGTTTTAGGATTATATGAACTTCCTTATTATTTTTCCATAATTTTCTCTGTTTCTGTAATGATTTTTATCATTAATTCTTTTAATCTTACAGATGGATTGGATGGTCTTGCTGCATCACTTGGATTATTTATTTTAACATGTTTTGCCATTATTTTTTATACAAATGGAAAATTTTATGATTGTGTTTTAGCGTGTGCAGGAATTGCTTCATTATTTGCATTTTGGTTATACAATAGACCGCCAGCCAGAATTTTTATGGGAGACGGAGGAAGTTTAGTAATTGGTTTTATTATAGCTTGTTGTGCTACTAGAGCTTGTGGGTTGAATATAGAACCCACTGGAAGTGCTAACCCTGTATTTATTCTTTGTATTTTGGCTTATCCGTCAATAGATACATTAAGAGTATTTGCCGTAAGAATTTTTTCTGGAAAATCACCTTTTTCAGCAGATAGAAATCATATTCATCATCTTTTGATTGATAAAGGTTTTAATCACGGTTGGGCTTCATTCTTTGCTGTTATGTATTGTGCTGTTTTAACATTTATTTGCTTTTTAATAATTGACTATCCAAATATTTCTTTTTTTGTAATGGTTAGTTTAGCAATTCTTTTTATTGTTTTGCCCATGGCTTCATTTGTT
>MDTG01031536.1_pt1 | contig 21280 bp, 20 predicted proteins | sample 811421 | NCBI WGS metagenome assembly MDTG01 (sample SAMN05326645, study PRJNA326480) | marine metagenome | isolation source: seawater | place: Pacific Ocean: South East | collected 2011 | reverse complement strand
TAATCACTACAAATTCAGCATTGCTCATTTTAATAGCTTTATCATATGTTCTTAAAGTATTTAGGTCATTTGATGTAAGTATGAAATGATTTACACCATTTAATAATTCTTTATATTTTTTATAACTTTCATCGGTAGACCCATCTTCTAAAACAATTATTTGGTTTACATGTTTGTTATTAATTAATTTTTTTGCAATATGCTCTGCAGTATAATCGTGATTAAAGACTGATACGATTACACTAACTTTTGGATAGTCTATATAACTAGACCATAATTTTGAATAATATTCTTTACGAGATTTAGCTTTCTTGAAATCCAATACGCCTCTGATAAGAAATTGATATTTTTTACTCTCAAAACATTTGACTTTAAATTTATATATTAATTTTTTAGGTAAAATGGAAATAGCTATCTTTGAAATTATATTTGAGTTTTTTAAAAGAAATGCCTTACCTTTTTCTTTTGAATACGCTATAATACGACCTAAATACCATTTAATACGACCAATCTTATATCCAATATAATTTATAATTTTAACAATATACCATTTAATACGACCAATCTTATATCCCACATAATTGAAAATTTTTCTGATAGTAATGTTCTTCATCTTGTTAACTTAATTTATTAATGTTATCTTTCATCCATTTAAAAGTTAGCTCTACTCCATTTTCAAATGAATACATTGGACTCCATCCAAGACTTTTAGCTTTAGAGCAATCCAAAAAAATATTAACATCAATATCTGGTTTTGAAGTATCAAATTCAATATTTAATTTTTTCCCTGAAACAGAAATTATTTTTTGGACTACTTCTTTAACAGAAATACCTGTGGCTGCCCCAAGATTAAATATACTATAATTATTTTCAAAGCTATTTTCTAAAATTATTTTAATAAAAGAACTTAAATCATCAATATATAAGATATCTCTTTTAGTTTTACCTGATCCCCAAACAATCACAGTATCATTTTCTTTTCCTAAAAAAACTTTTTTTAAATTTGCAGCTACCATGTGAGATCTATCATCATTAAAATCATCATTTTTGCCGAACATATTGCTGTGTCTGATAACAATGAATTTTGTTTTACCTAATTTTGAATAAAATTCACATTGTTTTTCAAGATAAACTTTAGTCCATCCTCCTCCAAAATATTTTTTATTTATTTTATATGCATTCTGAGCTTCCTCTTTAATTAGAGTTTCGGAGGAATCGTAAATTGCTGAACAACTTAGAAAAATAACTTTATCAATTTCATTTTGAAATGCTCTTCTAAAAACTAATGAACCCATAATCGCATTATCTGTGACATGAAGGTAAGGTCTGTTTATTATATCCTTTGCTCCAGTGCTAACGGCAGCACAATGGATTATTGTATCAAATTCTTTTTTAAATAAATCATCTACGTCTTTTTTATTTGTTAAATCACACTTTACAAATTCTATTTCTTTATCAAACTCGTCTAGTCTATTATTTGATGCTTCACCTATGTTTAAAGTAGTTATAATTTTAGTTATATTACTGGAATTATCTTTTAGATATTCGCATAAATTACGTCCAACAAAGCCACCACCACCTGTAATAAGCAATTTCATTTTTATAAAACAAATAATAATTTTTTGAAATTTATATGAAATTAACTAATATATTGATAGAAAAATTTATTTTAAAAAATTAAAGAATTATAATAGAATAATGATTAAAGCTACTAAAATAAAAAAAGATAAAATCGAAAATTATTTCTTAAGTTTTAAACCACAAGCACAACGTTTTTATCTTGAAAAAAAAATTAAAAAAATTCAATTACAAAAGCCAATATACGATATATTTTTTAATGAAAATCAGTACTTGCAACATATTTCAGAACTAAATTTGAATGGTTACACAATCATAAAGAATTTTTTTGATAAAAAAATAATAAAAAAAATTTCTGATAGAACTGATAAATTTATATCAAATGGTAATAATTTAGAAGGTGTTAGAGACAACCTTAAAGAATTAAAAGAAAATAAAAATTTTTTTGAAAGAATATGGCTAGATAATAATTTAATAAAAAAAATGTCAAAAAAAAAATTAAAAAATACAACAAACGGCATAACAATAAAAGACCCACTTATAAGTTGTCCTGATATTATAAAAATCATTTCTTCAGAAAAATTTATGAAATTATTATTTTCTTTTTATGAGTGTATCCCTGAGCTGACCTATATAAAAATTAGAAAAGCTTTTGCCAACAAATTACCAGCAAATGATACACAGTTCTTTCATAGAGATAGCGGATCATTTAGATTGCTTAAAGCTGTTATATATTTAAATGATGTGAATTTGAAGACTGGCCCCTTTACTTATGTTAAAGGATCTAATAGAAAATTTGACTTTCCAAAGCATAAACTTAGATTTTCTGATAATGAAATTGTAAAGCACTATGGAAAATCAAATATAAAACATTTAACTGCAAAAAGAGGTGATTTAGTTTTGGCTAACACTACAGGATTTCATAAAGGCCTCAAGCCAAGTGAAAAAGACAGAAATGTTTGTATAGCAAATTTTTGCCTTCATGATGAAATCGGATTTTCTTATAATAAGATCAAAATTAAAAAAGATAAATTTAAGCAATTTAATAAATTTCAGAAATATATTTTCAATAATTTAATAAAAGTATAAACTAAATGTTATACTCTCCAAAAAAAATATTTATAGCCGGCGCTTCTGGAATGATAGGATATAATTTAATAGATGAACTAATAAAAAAAAAATATAATGTAAGTGGATCATATTACAAAAATCCCCCAAGAAAAAATAAAAGATATATTAAAAAATTCAATTTTGAAAATCTAAATAATTGCTTAAAAGCTACCAAAAAAGTAGATACTTTATTTCTTTTAACCATGGTAAGTGAAGGAGTTTTAGGTATCAAAAATAAAGATGTAAATTTTGTAATTCATAGTTTAAGAGTTAATTTAAATTTAATTGAAGCTGCTTTATCTAATAAGGTCAAAAAGATTGTCTTTTTGAGTAGTAGCACTATCTATCAACCACTTAATAAGCCTATTTCAGAAAAAATGCTAAATTTAAACCTAGATCCATATGAAATATATTTGGGTATTGGTTGGTATTATAGATATATTGAAAAATTTCTAATTTTTCTTAATAAAAGAAAAATTATTAAAACAAAAATTATTAGGACTAGTGCAGTTTATGGTGAAAATGACACTGTAAATATAAAAAAAGCAAGGGTAATTCCTAGCTTAATTATGAGAATGCTAAAGTGCAAAAAAAATCAAAAATTTAATGTTTGGGGAGATCCAGATATTATAAGAGATTTTGTATATGTTGGAGATGTCACAAAGATATTGATATCAGCGATGCAGGATAAATTCACTAATCATCCCGTAAATTTTAGTTATGGAAAAGAAATTAAAATTAAACAATTAGCAAAAGAAATTAATAAACAGATAAATAAAAAACTAAGTTTAAGCTTTGATCTTGGCAAACCTTCATCTGCTAATTACAGAGTTTTGGTAAATAGTAGATTATTAAATTATACAAAAAAAAAAACGAACTTATCGAGTGGCTTGAAAAAAACAATAAAATGGTATAGGCAAAGATTTTATGAAAATTAAGATTGCAGACTATTTGATAAATTATATAGCAGATTTGGGAGTAGACAAAGCCTTTATAGTTTATGGAGCTGCTAATGGCGATATAGTAGACGCATTTACAAGAACTAATAAAATTCAATATGTTGCGGTTATGCATGAGCAAGCAGGAGGATTTGCTGCCGAAGGCTATGCAAAGGTTAAAGGAAAAAAAATACCAGGAGTTGCATTAGCAACAAGTGGCCCAGGAGGAATGAATTTTGTAACTTCCATAGGAAATTGTTACTATGATTCAGTTCCGGCAATTTTTTTAACTGGTCAAATAAAATCACAGTTCCTTAAGCCAGATCCTTCAATAAGACAGGTAGGTTTTCAAGAAACAGATATAGTTTCTATTGTCAAACCAATAACAAAATATGCAAAAATGATAACTGACCCAAATTCTATCAAATATGAATTAGATCTTGCTGTGCATTTAGCTACAACAGGTAGACAAGGTCCAGTTTTGATTGACTTACCTATCGATTTACAAAAAGCGGTAGTAGACACAAAAAAACTTTATGGATATGATCCGAGTGTTAATTCTATAGAAGTTAATTATGAAAGTACTGACTTGAGAATAGGAAAATTTTTGAATGATTTTGAAAAATCTTCCCGACCTGTTCTGATGATTGGTGGCGGAGTAAGATCTGCTGAGGCAATAGAAGATTTACATGAATTAGGTAATATTCTTAAATGTCCTATGTACCCTACTTGGAACGCGTTAGATATTGTAACATCAGATTATAAATATTACGCTGGAAGAATAGGTACTTACGGAGGTGCAGGCAGAAATTTTGGAATTCAAAATTCTGATCTTTTATTAGCTATTGGATCAAGAATTTCAGGACGTGTAACTGGTGGTAATATTTCAACATTTGCTAGAGAAGCAAAAAAATATGTTGTCGATATTGACCAGAGTCTGCTTCAAAAACATTTACAACAAGTTCCATTTGATGAGAACATTTATTGTGATGCAAAAATATTTATTGAAAAATTAAAAAATGCAGCAATAAAAAAGTCAAATTTGATAAATAACAAACATAAAAGTTGGCTAGACCAGTGTTTAAAATGGAAAGAAGATTATGACCCTGTGAAACAAGAGCACTATGAAAACAAAGAAAATATACATCCTTACTATTTTATTAGAGAACTATCAAAAAAAATGACGAGTAACGATGTCTTTGTTGTGGACTGTGGAGGAAATGTTGTTATTTGTAACCACGCATTTGAAACAAAAAAAGGTCAACGTTATTTTTCTAATAATGGAAATTCGCCTATGGGCTTTTCGTTTTCAGGAGCGTTAGGCGCTTATTTTGGTGATAAGACAAGGCAGGTTGTATGCGTTACTGGCGATGGTGGAATGAATATGAACATTCAAGAACTACAAACAATTAAAAACTATAACATTAAAGTCAAAACAATAATATTAAACAATCATATATATGGAATTACGAAAGCATATCAGAAAACTAATTTTGGTGGAAGAATGGAAGCATGCGGACCAGTTGGTTATAACCCTCCAGACTTTATAAAAATCGCTAAAGCATACGGTATAGAAACTATGACTATAAACAGCCACGAGGAAGCTTTAAAAAAAATGGATGAATTTCTAAATGCAGATTGTCCAATGATAATTGATGTGAATTGTCACGAATTTCATACGTATGAACCTAGAATATTTGGATGGAAAACGCCCATTGAAGATATGTTCCCATATCTGCCTAGAGATGAGTTTAGGAAAAATATGTTTATAAAACCTGTTCCGGACTGGGAAGAATGTGTTATGCCCGAGGAAAGCAATCCAAAAAATAATATGGAATAAAATAGGTAAATTTTTTTTTATATTTATGATTAAAAATTATCTAAGATCACATATAAAAAAAATTACCTCCCAAAATGGCGAAGAAGGTGTAGTCCAACATATTTTAGAGAAAATTTATAATAATAAACTCTCAAATATAGACGGATTAGAACTTTGTGACATTGGATCTGGCGATGGTTTTTTTTTAAGTCAATTCTATTACTTTATAAAAAATTTTAAATTCAAAGGGCTATTAATTGACGGAGACAAAAATCATATCTTAGAATCAAAAAAGCTTTTTAGTAATTATGATACAATTTATCACGAAAATATGTTTATAGATAAAAATAACAATATAGAAAATTTTTTGGACAAATATAAATTTAAAAAAGACTTAGATTTGTTGTCAATAGATGTAGATGGACAGGACTATCATATATTTAATAGTTTAGAAAAATATAAACCAAAAATAATTATCATAGAATCAAACATGACAATGAATAGCGAGTCAATTATTATTGAAAATGAGCAAAAAAATTCTGAAAATTATATAGGGATTGGTTCTAGCCCAAGAGCAATTTATGAATTGGCAAGAAAAAAGGGATATAAATTGTGCTTACAGATTTTTAATAATTTAATTCTATTAGATGAAAAATATTTTGAATTGCTTGATTTTGAGAAAGATTACAATGATCAAGATGAGATACATAGTGCTTTTAATTTAGAAACATTTCAAGATCACAAAGGAAATGTTCATATCCTTTCAACAGGACCCTGGAAATTTGAGAGAATTATTAATCATGAAGATAAATACACTATAGATACAACTGGTGGAGTAACAAAAGTTGATAAAATGTTAGATAGTCAAAAACAAAGCAGGCATCTTAATGGAAATGCCTCAATGAATTTTTCTTTTCAAAAAAAATATCACAAAAGCCATTTAAAAGAACTTGAAAACTTCAGGAATTTCACAAGAGATGCACAACAAGGATTAAATAGTCAATTTACAGAACCAACCAAAGTTCAGATGGACCAAATAGAGTTAGAAAAGTTTCACAGAAATATACTATTAAATCAAAATGACAAAAAAAAATTTAAATTTAAATCATTTAATTATATTTTTGATAAATTAGTTTTTTTAGATATAAAAAATAAAACTGAATTTTTGTATGAGCATATTGAAAATGAATTTATTAAATTAAAAAAACAAAAAATTATGTATAAATATAAATGCCATAATAGGATAAATTACCAATGTTTAATAAAAATTGATTTAAATAATGAAGAACTTAAAAAACATGACCCAATTAAGTTTTCTTTTTTAGATGACTCAAATTCCTTTGAAATTATATCTGCTACATCAGCACAAATTTTAAATAGCATTAATCCATTATATTTACATATTATAGATGATAATAGAATAGGAGATTTAAAATTAAATCGTGTAAGTAATTTCTCAAAAACAAGTTTAAATGATAATTTTATTAAAAAAATTTCATTATATTACTTAAATTCTACTTCTTTATAATATTTATGTCTTATCTTAATGATAAAAAAATATTAGTAACCGGTGGAACCGGTTTAATAGGTTATGAATTAGTTAGTTTACTTTTAAAAAAAAATCCAAATAAAATAAGAGTTGTTTCATTAGATAAGAATATATTTGATAATGATAAGGTTGAGTTCATAAATTCTGATCTTAGATATTTAGATATATGTGAAAAATGTTGCAATGATATTGATGTTGTTTTTAACTTAATGGGTGTCACAGGATCACCTGCTATGACTTTTGAAAAACCAGCATCATTTATGGTCCCAAATCTTTTGGTATCTATAAACATGCTGGAAGCTGCCAGACGAAAGAAAGTTAAGAGATTTTTGTATACAAGCACTTATGGAGTGTATGGAAAAGTTGATGTTATGAGAGAAAATGAGATGTGGACAAAATATCCTTCAGAAGCTGATAAATACGCAGGTTGGGCTAAAAGAATGGGTGAGCTCCAAGTAGAAGCATACATTAAAGAATTTAAATGGAACGAAATTTCAATTGTAAGACCAGCCAATGTTTATGGTCCTAGAGCTAATTTTGACCCTAAAAACTCTATGGTTGTTGCATCTTTGATTAAAAGGGCAATGGATGGTCAAAACCCTTTAATAGTATGGGGAGATGGCTCAGCAATAAGAGACTTCATACATTGTAGAGATGTGGCCCAGGGAATGATAGAAACAATTGAAAAGGAGGTCTATGAACCTCTTAATCTGGGGAGTGGAACTGGAACATCAATCAAGGACCTGGTAAGTATTATAATTAAGAACTTAAAAAATAAACCTGAAGTAATATTTGATAAGTCTAAACCATCAGGTGATAAATTAAGGATATTAGATACATCAAAAGCTAAAAGTTTTTCAATTTATCCTAAGATTTCACTTGAGCAAGGACTTAAAGAAACAATAGAGTGGTATAATAATAATAAAGAAGCTATTAAAACTAGAACTTATAATGCATTTAAAGAGAATGATTAATAAAATAGGAGTCCGCAATGAACTTGAGACAAGTTATAAAAAGAGAATTTATTAAAACAAAAAAAAAATCAAATATATGTAGATTGCATGAGTCAACATTTACTCATGAAGAAATATATTCTGCAACTAAATCCTTATTGTCAGGAAAAATTACAATGGGAAAAACTGTTAAAGCTTTTGAGGATGCTTATGCCAAGAAATATGGCTTTAAACATGCAATTATGGTAAATTCTGGTTCATCAGCAAATTTATTAGCTATTTCTGCGCTTTGTAGTCCTCACACCACTAATAGGTTAAAAAAAGGTGATGAGGTAATTGTTCCATCTTTATCTTGGTCAACTACTGTCTGGCCTTTAGTTCAGAATGGTTTAGTTCCAGTTGTAGCTGACATTAATCCAAAAACTCTTAATATAGATGTTAAAAACATAAAAAAATTAATTTCCAATAAAACAAGAGCTATAATGATAGTGCCAGTATATGGCAATCCTTGTAACATGACTGAAATAGTCAAGTTGGCAAAAAGTAATAATCTCACTTTAATAGAAGACACTTGTGAGTCAATGAATGCTTATTATAAAAATAAACCCCTAGGTTCTTTTGGGAGAGTTGCAACATTCAGCACTTATTTTTCTCATCATATATCAACCCTTGAAGGTGGTTTGTGTGTAACAAATGACAAAAAGCTTTATGAAACAATGATAATTCAAAGATCACATGGGTGGTTAAGAGATATAAAAGATTTATCAGACTGGAAAAAATTTGTAAATTTTTATGACAAGAGATTTGTTTTTGTAGATACTGGATACAATTTAAGAGCAACTGAGTTACAAGCTTCAATCGGGTTAATTCAACTCAAAAAACTTAACAAATTTGTAAATAAAAGAATTTATAATGCCAAATGGTTAGAGAAAAATCTAATCAATGAAATTGGTCATAATGTTAGATTTCAAAAGACACAGGAAAAAGGCAAGCATAGTTATTTTGGTTTTATTATAATCTTAAAAGAAAATTGTAATTTACAAGTCCCAAAAATAAGAAAAAAACTAACAATGAATAATATAGAAAGTAGACCAATAATTTGTGGAGATATTTGTAATCAACCTGCTTTTAAATTTATTAAACATAGATCTGCAAATAATAAAGTTGCAAAATATATTATGGATAGAGCTTTTTCAATTGGCATCCATCAAGACCTTTCATCAAAAGACTTAGAAAAAATAAAAAATTGTTTAATTAAAATTTTAAAATAAATGATAATATCTAAAACACCTTTTCGGGTATCTCTTTTTGGTGGAGGTACGGATCTACCTGAATGGTTAAAGTATAACAAAGGAAAAATTTTTAGCCTAGCTATCGATAAATATTGTTACATAACAATAAGAAATTTAAACGAATTTTTTGATTATAATTATGCAATTACATATCATAAGAGAGAACATACAAATTCGTTCAATAAAATTCGTCATCCAGTTGTTAAGAACCTGATTAAAATTTATGCAAAAAATTCTAGATTAGAAATAGAGCATAAGTCAGATTTGCCAGCAAGATCTGGTATAGGTTCATCATCTTCATTTACTGTTGGCTTAATGAACGCTTTTCTGTCCAAAAATAAACAAATTTCCAAAAAATTATTATCTAAAAAAGCAATTCATTTTGAGCAAAATATACTTAATGAAACTGTAGGAAATCAAGATCAAATTAGAGCTTCCTATGGAGGAATGGGCTTCATCAAAATGTCAAAAAATAAATTTACTTTAAAGAACTTAAGTAAAAACAATAGAAAATTAAAAAATATAGAAAATTCTATCTTACTAGTTTATTCAGATGTGCAACGTAATGCTTCTAAAATAGAGACACAAAAAATTAAAAATCTAAAAAATAGTAAAAGATCTTTCAAAAATATGAATTATATTTATGAAATTGTATGTGAAGCTGAAAAAAGAATTTTATCAAAAAATTTTAATATAAAAGAAATTGGACAATTATTAAGTGAGCAATGGAAATATAAAAAAGAGTTATCAAATAATATAACTAACACTAAAATAGATGAAATATATGATTTGTTAATTTCTAAGGGTGCATACGGAGGAAAGTTACTTGGGGCAGGATCAGGAGGATTTATTGCTTTCTTAGCAGGTAAAAGTGTACAAAATAAGATAATACGTGAAACCAGAAATTTAAAAATTTTAAAAGTTAGAGCAGATTTTCAAGGATCTTCTTTAATAAACCCATCTTATGCAAATTTATCTATCAAGTAGACGTCTTCCTTTTTTGATTTCTTCTCTCCAAAAATTTAATAGATCCTGCATAGTTTGTTCAAAAGTAATTTCTGGTTTCCATCCTGTATGTTTTTTAAACTTAGTAGTATCTGGAACTTGAAGATCTGCATCTATCTCTCTAATTCTTTCTGGATCCTCTATTATATTGATTGAGCCTTTATCTAAATTTGAGATACTAATTAGATGATTTAAAATATCTTCTATTGTGCATGAATAATTTCCTCCAATATTATAATACTCACCTGGAATTGGGTTAACGGTTAATAGCATATAATAAGCCCTGACTGCATCTCTAACATCTGCAATAGTTCTCAGCGATTTTAAATTCCCTACTTTTATAATTGGATCAATTTGTTTGGCTTCAATTAAGGCGATTTGTTTTGCAAAAGTAGATTCTGCAAATACATCTCCTCTTCTGGGTCCTGTGTGCGTAAACATTCTTGTTATTAAAATATTCATTTTATAAGCTTGCGCATAAAATGAGGCAATTAAGTCAGACCCAGACTTGGATATTGCATAAGGAGAAGCTGGATGAAACCTGCAATCTTCTTTAATTGGAATAAATTCTTTTGGAACTTTTCCAAATACTTCTGAGGAAGAGCAAACATGAATTTTACAATCTTTGCAATATTCTTTAGCTACCTCAAGTAACTTACATGTTCCTATGATATTAGTATTCAACGTCTCCATAGGTGATATAAAGCTCGTTTTCGGAAAGCTATGAGCGGCTAAATGAAAAATATAATCAAACTTATTTTTTTTAAAAATATTTTTCAATGAAGTCTCATCATTCAAATCACCATATACTAAAAATACACGTTCTTTTTTATTAATTTCTTCAATAATATTTTCGTTATTTCTTGTGTCACTTCTCCATCTTAAAAGACCATATATTTCCCAGTCAGTATTTTTTAATAGGTATTCGGCCATAAATGAGCCTACCATTCCAGTAAATCCTGTAATTAAAACTTTAGAAGTCATCCTTTATATCTCCAGCATATTCTATTTTTCCGTGATTCAAGATAATTAATTTGTTGCAGTTTGCTTTTATTAATTCTTTTGAGTGAGATGCTAAAATTAGTATCTTTGTGGTTAACAATATATCCTTAAGTTTTGAATTTACTTTCTCTATAAATGCTGCATCACCGGCACTTAACCATTCATCCATTAACACAATATCTCCTCTAATTTCGGCTATTATTCCAAATCCTAATCTAAACATCATACCTGATGAATATGTTTTAATAGGAAGCTCAAAGTAATCCCCTAAACCTGAAAATTCTTTAATGTCATTAAGCATATATTCAATCTCAGATTTTGAATGGTCTGCAATAATAAGTCTGAATCTCGCATTCTCTCTTCCAGAAATTTCAGCGTTAAAACCAAATCCTATATTTAATAGATTATTTACTTTACCTACCACTTCTAAATTACCTTCTTGCGGTGGATAAATCCCGGCTATAGTTTTTAATAGTGTTGATTTTCCAGAGCCATTTGGCCCAAAAATACCTACTCTGTCACCATTATTAATCTTAAAACTTATTGAATCTAGCGCTGTTACTATTAAGTTTTTTTTTTGTAGTTATATTTCCACCAATTTTAAATTTACTAGTTAATTTTTGGACAGCAAATTTCCTTAACGAAAAAGTTTTAAAAGTATTAACAGGAAATTGTATAAGTAGGCTCTCAGCTTTAATCATTGCATCCAATATATTATTTTTTTTGAAAATTTTTTATACATAAATAAAGCTAATAAAAAATTAAAAAAGGTAATAATTAGTAATATTAAATAAGTTTCAATTTCTACGGTTCTCCCTAATAAAGGGGCTCTAGCCGCTTCTATAAAATGCCAAAATGGATTCAATTTCAATATTATGATAGCTCTAGATTTAAAATTCATAGGATCCCAAATAATAGGAGTAACAAAGAAACTTATTTGTAAAATATTAGTAATTAAACTTGGTATATCTCTGAATCTTTCACAAATAATTCCAATGCTAATTATTAAGAAAAAACCATTCACTACAATGAAAAAAAAACCAATAATTGATAAAAAAAATAAATATGTGTAATCATAATCAGTCAGATAAAATATGACAAAAACAGCTATAAAATTATGAAAAAATATAATTGTATTTGAAAAAACATTTTTAAAAATGAATATTACTGGATTTAAATTGATCTCACTTAAATAACCTTTATTTGAACCATAAACTCTTGTACCCTCATTAATTATACCGGTAATTAAATTCCAATATACAAAGCCACATGTTAAAAAGGGCATATATTTTTCAGGAGGTATATTAAACATTCCTCCGTAAATATATCCTATACTTATAACTAATATTATTTGTGTTATTGTAATCCAGAATGGTCCAATATAGGATCCAACATATCTAGATTTTATTTCTTGATAAGATAAAAAACTCCATATTCTATATTTTCTAAATGAAAAAAATATATCATCGATCATCTTTGAAACAGTAATTTTACTAATATATTGTTATTTTTATTAAAAGATTTATACATAGTTTAATAATTTATGTCCAGCAATAACATATATTACAATGATTTAAGTTATTTTGAAAATAGTATTAATGAAAGCATTGAAATAAAAAAAAAATTACTTCTACAAAAAAATAAATTTATTAAAATTTTTAAAATCTTAAAAAAAACAATTGATAACGGTAACAAAATTATTTTTTTTGGAAATGGTGGAAGTGCATCCGATGCTCAGCATTTAGCTACAGAACTTACGGTAAGATTTAAATTTAATAGGAAGGCAATTTCTGCTATTTCATTAGCTACCGATACGTCAGCATTGACTGCAATAGGAAATGATTTTGGCTTTGAGTATATTTTCTCCAGGCAAATAGAAGCAATTGCAAAAAAAGGCGACACTATATTTGCTATCTCAACCTCTGGGCAAAGCTTAAATATTATTAATGCTTTGAAAATTTCAAAAAAATTAAAGCTAAAGACAATCTCATTGCTGGGAAGAAAAAAATCGATATGTGAGAAATATTCAGATGTATTTCTAAAAGTACAATCTGAAAATACTGCAAGAATACAGGAGTGCCACATTACAGTTGGTCAAATTTTGTGTGGTTTAATTGAGGACAAAATAAAACATAAAAAATCTAAAATTAAAATTTCATTTTAAAATGAAAAAAAAAATTAAGATATTTGTAGCAGGTCATAATGGAATGGTTGGAAGTGCGATAACTAAAATTTTAAAAAAAAAAAAAAATATTAAATTATATTATATTGACAAAAAAAAATTAAACTTAACTAATCAAGCAAAAGTAGATAAATATTTCAGTAGAAACAAATTTGATCATGTTTATATAGCTGCTGCAAAAGTTGGCGGAATATATGCAAATAATACATTTCCTGCTAATTTTATTTATGACAATTTGATGATAGCATGTAATTTAATAAATGCTTCCTATGTTAATAAAGTTAAAAAAATCCTCTTCCTAGGATCAAGTTGTATTTATCCAAAATTTTCAATACAACCTATGAAAGAAACAGAATTATTACAAGGAAAATTAGAACCTACAAATGAGCCATATGCTATAGCAAAAATAGCTGGTATTAAATTATGTGAGAGTTTTAATAGACAATTTAGTAGTAAAAAAGTTGATTTCAGATCAGTAATGCCAACAAATCTTTACGGTATAGGAGATAATTATCATCCAAAAAATTCACATGTAATACCTTCTTTAATTAGAAAAATTCACTTGGCAAAAACGAAAAATCTCCGAGAAGTTGAAATTTGGGGATCTGGTAATGTTTATAGAGAATTTTTATTTGCAGATGATTTGGCTAAATGTTGTATAAAATTGATGGGTATTTCTAAAAAAAAATTTTATCAATACACAAGTGATCAAAACTCACATATAAATATTGGTACAGGTAAAGATATTAAAATTAAAGATTTATCAAAAAAAATTTGTCAAATCATTGGATATAATGGAAAACTAAAATTTAATACTTCTTATCCTGATGGACACCCTAAAAAACTTTTAAATATCAGTATTCTTAAAAAGTTAATAAATTTTAAATTTACCAATATTAACGATGGTCTCAAAATATCTTATAAAGATTACTTAAGAAAAAAATAATAGAAAACGGAGAATAATTTGGATTCAAAAGAATTATCTATTCTGCTTCCAACCTATAACGCAGATAACATTAATTTTAAAAAATGTTTAAAATCTATAAAATCGCAATCATTTAAGAATTTTGAATTACTTGTAATCGATAATGAATCTAGCGATACAACCCTCAAAACAATTAAAGAATTTAAATTTAATCATAGAATTATATCAAAAAAAGATAATTCATTTAACGATGGCGTCAATAAAGGTCTTAAGAAAGTTAAATCGAAATATTTCACAATTATAGCCTCGGATGATTTAATTAAAGATAAAAACTATTTAAAAAATCTAATTAATTTTATAAAAAGTAATAAAGATGTAGATATTGTTTTTCCTGGATATTGCGAAATTATAAATAATAAATTCTATAAAAAAAAACAATCAGGTAATTTTTCTAAGTTTGCCTACGATATTATTGTCCCTGGCTTAGGATGGATTGCAAAAAAAAGTGTAATTAATCATTCTCATTTCCCGACAGATTTAAAGGCAAGCTCAGACTATTATTTTCTGTTAAATCTTTTCAAAAAAAATTTTATATTTAAAAGATTGAATGGCCCAAACTATTGCATGAGAATTGGGGGGAATTCATTTATTAATGCTTTTATTAGCTTTAAAGAAAGACGAGATATATCTAATAAATTTGGAGGAAATAAATATCGAAATTATATTAAATTTTATATATTGTGTCTCAAGTTTATAATAAAATTTAAAATAATTAGTCTATTTTATAAAGATCTTGAAATTAAAAAATAAAAAAAAAATTGCTTTAATCACAGGTATTACAGGACAAGATGGATCTTATCTAGCAGAGTTTTTAATAAAAAAAAATTACATAGTTCATGGCATAAAAAGAAGGACTTCACTAATAAATACAAAAAGAATAGATCACATTTATGAGGAGAGACAAAAAAAAAATGCAAAGCTGATATTACATTATGGAGATTTGACTGACTCTTTATCAATTTCTAATTTAATTTATAAAATCAAGCCAAATGAAATTTACAATTTAGCTGCACAATCTCATGTTTCAGTATCATTTGATATTCCTGAATATACTTCTAATGTCGTCGCCTTGGGTACATTAAGAATTTTAGAATGTATAAGACAGCTTGGATTGACAAAAAAAACCAAATTTTATCAAGCAGGGTCATCCGAAATGTTTGGTGGCAATAATAAAATACAAAATGAAAAATCAAAATTTTATCCAAAAAGTCCATATGCAGTTGCCAAAACTTATGCACATTGGATTACAATAAATTACAGAGAAGCTTATAATATTTTCGCTTGTAATGGTATACTCTTTAACCATGAGAGCCCTCTTAGAGGCGAAACTTTTGTGACAAAAAAAATTGTTAATGGTTTATGCAAAATAAAAAAAAAACAGTCAAAGAAATTGTATTTAGGTAACATATATTCCAAGAGAGATTGGGGTCATGCAAAAGATTATGTTGAGGCTATGTGGCTTATTATGCAGCAAAAAAATCCAGATGATTTTATAATTAGTAACAATAAATCTATATCTGTTAAAGAATTTATAAATATTGTATCAAAAAAATTAAACTTAAAAATTTTTTGGAAAGGAAAAGGATTAAGTGAAAAAGGCTATGATAAGGATGGTAAAATTATAGTTGAGATAGATAAACGTTATTTAAGACCACAGGAGGTTAATTATTTAAGAGGCAGCTATTTAAAAGCAAAAAACCTTCTAGGATGGAAACCCAAAACCGATATAAATTCATTAATAAATGAAATGGTAAAGCATGAAATAAATGAAATGTGATTAAAATATCTATAATTACAGTAGTTAAAAATAATGTGAATGAAATTGAAAAAACAATTAATTCAGTTTTAAAACAGACTTATAAAAATATAGAATATATAGTTGTTGATGGATTTTCAACAGATGGAACTTATGAAAAAGTTTTAAAATACAGAAAAAAAATAAATATTTTACAAAGTAGAGATATCAATCTTTATACAGCTCTTAATAAAGGCATAAGGTTTGCAAAAGGCGACTATATAGGCCATCTAAATGGTGGAGATGTATACAAGTCAGAAAATACAATAAGAAACTTGCTAAAAAAAAATATCAAAAAAGTTGATTTTTTTTTCTCAGATTTAATTATTTTAAACAAAGATAATGTGGTACAGAGAGATTGGAATTTTAGATTTATTAATTTAAACAAATTTAATTTTTTTAAGATTGCACATCCAACACTTTTTATAAATAAAAATATAAAAAATTTATTTTCGTATAACGAAAAATATAATATTTCAGCAGATTTTTTATACTTACTAAATTTATCAAATAATAAATCGCTCAAATGGAAACATATAAAAAATATAACAATATTAATGGATTCTGGTGGAGTTAGCTCTATTTATAAAAATCCAATGAAGAAGGGTTTTCAGGATTTGACTATATTAATAGGTGCTTTCGGAATAATGTTTGGATTTATTATCTATGTTAAAAAAATATCAATTAAAATTCCAAACTATATAAAAAATTTATTATTAAGAAAAGTTTATGGGTGAACATAATTTAGTAATTTTATGTGGTGGCAAAGGTACAAGAATAGGTAAAATTACAAAGAATATTCCAAAACCAATTATAAAAATTAATGGAATCAATTTTTTACAACACTTAATTAATTTTTATTCAAAATATAATTTAAAAAAAATTTATTTACTTGCTGGATATAAAGGGAGCATGATAAAAAAAATTTTTCACAAAAAAAAATTTAATCTGGTAGATGTTGAATGTATCATCGAAAAAAAACCACTTGGTACGGGAGGCTCAATAAACTTATTACCAAAAAGTGTCAAAAGTTTTTTTCTGATTAATGGAGATTCTTATATTGAACATGATTTTAAAAATTTTATAAAATTTGTAAAAGATAAAAGCGCCGCTATGGGGTTAATAGAAAATAAAAATTACAAGTCAAATAAAATTCTAAATAAATTATTCATAAATTCAAAAAAAAAAATTATTATTTCACAGAAAAAAAATCTTATGAACGCAGGTATCTATTTTTTCAAAAAAAATATATTCAAAGAAAAAATAAAAAAAAAAAGCTTTTCTTTAGAGAATGAAATAATACCTGAATTAATAAAAAATCAAAAGTTATTCGGAAAAAAATTAGAAGGTAATTTTGTTGATATTGGGCTTTATAAAAATTTAGATTATGCAAAAAAAATAATAGGAAATGTTTCAAGACCAGCAATATTTTTGGATAGAGACGGTGTAATATTTAGGGATTTTGGATATGTTAATTCTTTAAAAAGAGTTGTTTGGACTAAGAATGTATTTAAAATCTTAAATAAATTTAAAAATTATTTTATATTTATTGTTACAAATCAGGCTGGTATTGCAAGAGGTTACTATTCAGAGAACAATTTTCTAAATTTTCAAAAGAAAATAAAGAATATTTTTATAAATCATAAAATATATATTAGAGATGTTAAATATTGTCCGCATCACCCAAAATATGGAAAAGGTATCTACAAAAAAAAATGTCTTTGCAGAAAACCAAATAATCAAATGATTACCAACATATTAAAAAATTGGAATATAGATAAAGAAAATTCTTTTTTTATAGGAGATAGTGAAACCGATTTAGCTGCAGCGAAAAAAAGTAGGATTAAATTTATAAAAAAGGAAAATAATGAAGATTTTAAAGATTTATTTTTAAAAATACAAAAAAAATTTAAAATTTATTAGAATCCTTTAAATTAAAAACATAAATTTATTAATTCAAATCTTTTTTAGTCCCGTTTTGGACCAAATTATAAACCCTAAAGGAATATAGTAAATTATACTTAAGTAATTATTAAAGAAACTTCCAGTTGGAATTAAGGGCCATAAAATCATAAAATAAAAAGAAATAAGACTAATTTGAAAATTATTTATTAACGATTTTTTTTTTATGGTTTTTAAATAAAAGTGTTTTAGCGATAAGTATATTATGCGTATATATACAAACACAAGAATGATAAAACCTGCAATTCCAGTTTCTATTAAAATTTGAATATAAGTATTGTGGGGATGTGAAGAACATACAAAAGGTTTATTTTCATATTTTTTATTATTAAAACAGTAATTTCTATAATTTTTAGGACCAATCCCAATCAATTTATTATTATTTTGAAAAATATCTATTGCAGATAGTAAATGTCCAGTATGGTCTTCAGAAAAAACAAATATTTTATTTTTGGTAAAAATTTGATTTTTTGTGAAAATAATTATTCTATTTTTCACAGTATCGTTAAATATTAACAAAGAGGATAACCCTATAAGTATCATAACAAAAAATGTTAATAAAATTTTGAACTTTAAATTTAACATTATTAGTAAGTAAATTAATATTAATATAGTCATAAACAAAGATGATCTTTCACCACTAATAGCTATCGCTAATATTGATAGAAAAAATATCGCAGAAAATAATAAGTTTAACTTATTGTTTTTTGTAATCGTAAGGAAAAATAGAGATAGAAACAAAGGTAGAAATTTAGATAAATAACTTCCATAAATTAATTCATCTTTAAAAAAACTTGATACTCGATCACCTTTCAATTCTAAACCAATTATATTTTGTTTGAAAATAAATTGATAAAATCCATCAATTATCAAGACCACAAAACATAACAAAATAGAGAAAAATAATTTTTCTGCTACCTTTCTATCAATACTTAAAATGTAAGCTATGGCGAGAGAAAATATTAAAAATCTAATATAAGCAATTGATTTAAATATAGATAATGATTGATAATCTGAAAACAAAGAACTCAATATGCATACAAAATAAAACAACAGAAAAATTATAAAATAAGGATTTTTAATTGGTATTTTTGTTTTACCAGAAAAACAATTATATAAATAAAGCATGCAAATAATCACGACAGCTACGTCTGGCAAGAAAGGACCTGTTATTAACAGGATAGGAATAGAAATTAATAAATAGGATATTAACTTCTGGTGAAACTTTATTTCATTCGACACTTCCATATAATATTATTTTTATTTTTTTTTATAAAGCTTTTTCTAAATCAATACTTTTAAAACTACTTAGAACTAAATTTTATTTTCAATATAATAATTTATCTATTTAATCTAATATAAATTAGATCACTAACTAGTTTGTTACCCATTTTATTAAAGTGACCGCCAAATTTATCATTAAGATAAAATTTTCTATAATCTCTTCTTTCTAATTCGTATGTTAAATCAATAATATTTAGATTATTCTTTTTTGCTATTTCCTCAAAAAAATCAGAATAATTTTTTCTACTATGGAATTTTAAATCATACAATTGAGGAAAAATTACAATAATTAGATCTGATTTTTTTTTTTTACATTCTTTTTTTAGTTTTTTAAGAATATTTTCAATTAAATTGGTTTTAATTTTTTTTTTATAAAATTTATGACTTAATTTAATATTTCTAGATATAATTAAATTTATTATTTTATTTTTTATATTTTTTACTTTAAAATACCTATATAAAAATACATATAAAGTAATTCTAAAAAAATAATTAAAATCTTTAAAAAATAGAAATATAATTGGAAATTTAATTAAGTTATCTTTAAAAAATAATTTATAGCCTGGATCTTGTTTTTTTAATGATAAAACTAATTTATTTAAATTCTTTATATTTAAATTTTTATCCACAGGATTTTTAAAAAGTTTAAGTTTTTTATTATCAAAACTAAATCTAGGTTTAAAAGCATATATATTCCCAAATTCATAAAAATGTTTCCAACAAGTTGTTATTCTCAATATTGTTTCTGGAACAAAACCAATAATAACCGTATTAGATTTTATATATTTGTTGAAACTTTTAATTTTTAAAAAAGATTGATCTAAGCCATGATTATTAACTCCATAGTTTAAAACTTTTAAATTTGTTTTTTTATTTAAATGAAACTGCCATTTGTCCTTTTCATCCGAAAATTTTCCAAAAACATAAGAATCTCCAAATGTTAAAATTTTCTTTCCCTTTTTTTTTAAAAATTTTTCGTTTTCTTTATTTTTTAAATGATTATCCCAACCTAATTCTTGAGAATAACTTTTTTTATAAAATTTTTCTAATATTTGCTGATTAAATTTTGGTCTAAATGTTTCTTCCGTATAAAATCTTTTTGTATATTTTAAAAGTCTTTGAAAAAATACCTTTAATAAGATTTCTATAAATAAAAAAATTATTATTATAATTATAAATTTTAAGTACATTGATTTAAATAAACTTTATTTAATTAACTTATTAACTAGAATATAATATTTATTTTATAAATTTATATTATAATGAATTCAAACAATAATTACCAAAATTTCACTTTTTTTTTAGAGGAACCCTATCATTATGATTTTTATAAAAATATCATACTTTCTTTGGATAAAAAAAAAATATTAGTCGCTATCAATAAAATTCAAAACAGTAAAAATTATTCAAATGTATTATCTCATTTAAAAATGCACAATATTAATTTTTTTGAAATAAATTCTTTTAAAGATATTTCATCTAGATCAAAATTTATTGTTACTACTTTAGATAATCGCTATTTTTTTAGTTTTATATTTGGGTTAAAGATATACTTTAAAAAAAAATCTTTAATATTTAAGATTTTGAACAAAATTCAATGGAAAATATTTCCAATCGAAAAAGCTTTAGGAGAAAAAATAATTCTTTTTCCAAGAGGAATGGATTTAAAAAAAAATTATCCTAGCAATTTAAGAATAAGTAATTCTGATATTTTTTTTTGTCATTCAAAAATAGACAAACAGATAATATCTGGAAAAACTGAAAAACAAAATTTTGTAATTGGTTACCCAAGATATGACAATAAAACTTATAAAAAAACAAGTAGC
>MDTG01153251.1_pt1 | contig 21281 bp, 19 predicted proteins | sample 811421 | NCBI WGS metagenome assembly MDTG01 (sample SAMN05326645, study PRJNA326480) | marine metagenome | isolation source: seawater | place: Pacific Ocean: South East | collected 2011 | reverse complement strand
GCCGAACATCAACCTGGTCATCGACACCACGGACGGTCGGGAGTTCCGGACGCCGGTGATCGAGATCAAGAACCTCAACAGCTTCCGCGCGGTCGAAGGGGCGATCCGCCACGAGATGGAGCGTCAGGTCGACGAGTTCCTCGAGACCGGACGAGTGATGGGCATGGGGATGAAGCAGACCCGCGGGTGGGACGACGAACGCCTCGTCACCGTGCTCCAGCGGGAGAAGGAGGATGCGCACGACTACCGCTACTTCCCCGAACCGGACCTGCTGCCGGTCGAGATGGACGAGGCGTGGAAGGACCGGATCCGGAAGGAGATCCCGGAGCTTCCGATCGCCCGGCGGGCGCGGTACCGGGACGACTTCGGCCTGCCCGAAAAGGACGCCGCGGCCCTGGTCGAGGATCGCGAGCTGTGCCTCTACTTCGAGCGCGTGGTGGACGCGCAGGCGTCGCTCCCAACGCCCCCGGCCGCTTCGGCGGCGGGACATGAAGCGGCGAAGCTCCTGCTCAACCAGATGGCGAAGCGGGCGAACGAGCAGGGCATCGACGTTCCGGAACTCGGCATCACGGCGAACCAGGTCGCCGACCTGCTCTCCCTTCGACGGGACGGGACCGTGCCGGCCCAGGCGATCGACCCGCTCCTCGAACTCGCCGCCGGTTCGCCGGAACCCGTCGCATCGCTCGCCGAAGCGAACGACCTCGTCGCGGTTCGCGACGAGTCCGCCATCGAACAATGGCTCGCCGACGCGGTGGTCGCCCAGCCGCAGGCCGCCGAGGACGTGCGCAACGGCAAGGACGCCGCGATCGGTCGTCTCGTGGGCGCGGTGATGAAGGCGTCGGGCGGGCAGGCCGACGCCCAGGACGTCCGGAAGCGACTCTTCGATCTGCTCCGAGGCTGAAGCGGCCGATTCACGCGATCCGGTGGCGTCACCGGCTCCGATCCAGATCTCGAACGCCGGGAGGCGACATGCAAGACGAACTCTCGGAAATCCTGCTCGCCTCCGACGTCATCGCGTGCCGGGTGGAGGAGATCGCCGCCGAACTCGGCCGTCGTCTCGCGCCACTGGCGGAGCGGGACGAGCCGGTGGTGCTGGTGCCGGTGCTCACCGGGAGCCTGGTCTTCACGGCGGACCTGATCCGGCAGCTTCCGCAGAAGATGCGACTCGACGTGGTCACCGTCTCGAGCTATCCCGGAGCGTCCACCGAGTCGCGCGGCGCGACGATCCGCGGTGCGGTGCCGGAGGACCTCGAAGGACAGCACATCGTGCTGGTCGACGACATCTTCGACACCGGAAACACGCTCAGCCTGCTGGACCGGCTGGTCCGCGAGCGGGGGGCCGCGAGCGTCACGATCTGCGTGCTGCTCGCGAAGCCCTCGCGCTACGAGGTGGAACTCCGTCCCGACCTCGTCGGCTTCGAGATCCCGGACGCCTTCGTCGTGGGTTACGGCCTGGACTACGACGGTCTCTACCGGAACCTGCCGTTCATCGGGGTGCTCAAGCCGGAGGTCGTGGAATGAGCGGCGATCGATCCGATCCGGGGCGATCGCCGCGGATTCCCTTCGGTGGCGAGGCGGAGGCGTCGATCTCGCTCGATGCGCCGCCCGCGCCGGTGGCGTCCCTGCTCTCCGACGGCGAGACCGTGCTCATGGTCGTCCGCCCCAGCCTCTGGATGGTCGGCCTCTGGTCCGTGGGGGCGCTGGGGGTCATCGCCGGCATGGTCTTCGCGCTGGCGTGGGCCGCCCGGTTCGACTGGACCGGGTGGACCGAGTCGCAGGCGTTCGGTCTCGGTCTCCTGCTTGCGGGGATACGACTCGTCTGGCAGTTTCTCGACTGGATGAACCGCCTGTACGTGCTGACCGATCGACGGGTCATCCGGCGCCGCGGGATCTTCCAGGTCGACGTCTTCGAGGCCCGGCTGGACCGGATCCAGCAGACCTCGGTGCTGCGACTGGTCCGCGAACGTCTCTTCGGCCTGGGCACGGTCGCCTTCGCGACCGCGGGCACCGGAACGCTCGATGCGCTCTGGGAGGCGGTCGACGATCCGTTCGTCGTCCACCAGGCGGTCACGCAGGCCATCGATCGATACGGTCGAGGGCCCGGCGGAGTCTGATCATTCCGGGACGGGGGCGGAGACGAGCTCCGCGATCGACATCGTGCCCGGCACGGTCATCCGCTCGACCCGCGAGATGCGTCGCGAGACGACCGGATCGGCGTCGAGACTCCGGTCGATCGACGCCATGCCCCCGTCCGGGGTCCGGCCCAGATCGAGCGCGGTGCCGCCCGACCAGCCGCGCGGGACCACCACCGGTCGTTCGGACTGCAGGAAGTCGAGGGTGCCCGCGCTTCCCGCCGCGGTCCCCGTGGCGAGCACCGCCGCGGCGATCGCCACGGCGCCGACCACCCCGCGAGCCCAGCGGTCGAGGGGCATGCGGAAGACCAGCACCGCCAGCAGGATCGCGAGGATCGCGGCGACGGTGTCGGCCGCCGCCACGTTGCGGACGTCGTCGAGCCAGCCGTCCTGCCCGACCACCGCATCCTCGGCGGTCGGACGGACCGTCGACATCGTCACCGCGACGAGCGCGACGTCGGCCGCCACGACCAGCGCGGCCGCGATGCCCGCGGCGATGCGGGCGGCCGCCGCCGGGGCGGCCAGTCCGGGTCGGATCGGTCGGGCCGCGACGATGCCGGCGATGGGGGGAATGAGGAGGCCCATCGCGGCGGCGAAGAAGAGCGGTTCGACGACTCCGGCCTCGTAGAGGGCCTCGATCATCGTCCCGGGCATGCGGGCGCCGGTCACCACCGTCCCGCCGATCGGTCTCGCGAACTCACCCATGCCCAGCCAGGCCTCGATTCCCGCTCGCTCGGCCATCCAGCCGAGCACGAGCATTCCCAGTCCCGCGGCGAGGGTCGTGAACGCGATGACCGCGATCCGAACGCCGTCCCGCGCCGGATCGTCGAGGCGGGAGGTTCCGCGGTCGACGACGCCACCGCTGAGATCCCGGACGTTTCGACGGCCGGTGCCGGTCGATGCCCGTCTTCGGGCTCGGGGGCCGGGATCGGGAATGATGTCGGGCATCGGTCGTTTCCTTGTGGGCGATGGGGGATCCGCCGGAGGCCGGGAGACGTTCTCGAGCATCCCCGCTTCCTGATTCAGTCCTTCGGAATCTCGCCCGCCCATGCGACGAGGGTTCGTGGATCGGGGAGTCGTTCACCGATCGACGCCAGTGAATCGCGGTCGGCTTCGGAGAGGTCCTCGGCCTTCGGCGCGACGATCTCCAGGACCGCATAGAGGTCGCCCGCCTTCTCCTTGGCGTCGACGATCCCCTTCCCCTTGAGGCGAAGTCTCGATCCGCTGCGGACGCCGGGCGGGACGCGCAACGTCGCGGTTCCCTTCATCAGGGGAACCACGATCTCCCCGCCGAGGGTCGCCTCCACGACGGTGATGGGGACGATGATGCTGAGGTCGAGTCCGTCCCGGGTGAACCAGGGATGCGCCCCGACCTTGATCTGGAGGAGGAGGTCCCCGGGAACGCCGCCCCGGGAACCGGGGAGTCCCTTGCCTCGGACCCGGAGGGTGCTTCCGGACTGCACGCCGGGAGGGATCCGAACCTCGATCGAGACGGGCTCGCCTTCGGGGCTGCCCATGCGCACGGTCTCCATCCCGCCGAACACGCCGGCCGCGAAACCGATCTCGAGTTCGTGCTCGATGTCGCGGCCCCTGGCCGGTCCGGCCTGCGGCGACTCGCCTCCGAATCCGCCGAAGCCTCCGAATCCGCCGAAGCCACCACCGCCTCGACCCGCGGCACGCCCCCGACGCCCGAAGGATTCGCCGAAGATCGATTCGAAGTCGTCGGGGGAGAGATCCTGCCAACCGCCTCCACCACCGGCGCCGGGCGGCGGGACGTTCGCCCCGGCGTGTCCGAACCGGTCGTACTGGGCCCGCTTCTCCGGATCGGACAGCACGTCGTATGCGAGCTGGATCTCGTTGAACCGCTCCGCGGCGTCGTCGGCCTTGTTGAGGTCGGGATGGTGCTCCCGCGCCAGCCGTCGATGGGCGGATTTGATTTCGTCCTCCGATGCTCCTCGGCGGACGCCTAGCACCTCATAATGATCGCGGGGATCGGCCATGAGACGAGTATACGTTTCCAACGTCCGAGTACAGTTCGCCTCCGCGATCCTCCGACATAGCATGAGGTGATGAAGATATCCACGGAGGTATCCCTGCCCCTGATTCCCGAGCCCCGCCGGGAACGGGCCCGACCCCGTCGCAGAGCGGGTGGAAGCCGCATGGAGCGGTGGCGCTTCGCCGTGCTCATCTTCATCCAGGTCCTGATCATCGCCCACGTGGTCCAGTGGCTGATCACGGGGACCACGGTGGCCCCCATCGAGCCGAGCGAGTCGATCCAGACCGTCCAGAGCGGGGTGATCACCGTCGGATTCATCTTCTTCGTGGTGGCGATCGGCTCCACCATGATCCTCGGCCGGTTCTTCTGCGGCTGGGGTTGCCACATCATGCTCCTGCAGGACTGGTGCGGCCGTCTTCTCGACCGGATCAACATCCGGCCGCGTCCGTTCCGGTCCCGGCTCCTGCGGCTGATGCCGCTCGCCCTCGCGCTCTACATGTTCGTGTGGCCCGTCGCCCACCGGTTCATCGTGGCACCGTGGGTCGGCGGGGCGCCCGAGTGGGCGGGCTGGTCGTTCGAGGCGACCACCACGGACTTCTGGCGGACGTTCCCGGGCCTGATGATGGCGATTCCGTTCCTGTTCGTCTGCGGCTTCCTGACCATCTACCTCCTGGGCATGAAGGGCTACTGCACCTATGCCTGCCCGTACGGCGGCTTCTTCGCACCGGCCGAGCAGGTCTCGCCGATCCGGATCAGGGTGCGGGCGGACTCCTGCGCCCACTGCGGGGTGTGCACCACCGCATGCACGAGCAACGTCCAGGTCCATCAGGAGCTGGAGTCGTTCGGAACGGTGGTCGATCCGGGATGCATGAAGTGCCTCGACTGCGTCACGGTCTGTCCCGAGGACGCCGTCTACGTGGGGCTCGGCCGGCCGGCCTTCATGATCGGTTCGGAGGAACGGGAGGCGGCGGTCGCCTCCGGCAAGCTGAAGCAGAAGTTCGACCTCTCCTGGACCGAGGAGATCGTCTTCGCCCTGATCGCGGTCGGACTCCTCTTCTCGATCCGCGGCGCCTATTCGCTGCCGCTCCTGTTCGCGAGCGGGACCGCGGCCTGCGGGACCTGGATCGCCTGGAAGGCGTGGCGGGTGGTCCGCGATCGGAACGCCTCGTTGTATCGCACCGCGCTCAAGCGGGACGGTCGATTGCGTCCCGCCGGTGGCGGCCTGCTGGCGTTCGCCGGCCTGATGCTCGTGTGCTCGGGCTGGATCGGGACCGCGAACATCGCGGCCGCGATGGCGTTTCGCTACGACGACCGGGTCCTGATCCCGCCGTCGATGGTCTTCTCCGAAGGCTACGTGACGCCCGAATCCGACATCATGAGCGACGCCGAGACGAGCCTCGCCTGGTACGACCGCGCCGCCTTCATCGGCGACGGCGGCTGGTCGCCGATCCCCGCGTACCGGGAGATGATCTCGGTCCGGAAGGCCTGGCTGCTCTCCGCGATGGGCCGGTTCGACGAAGCGGCCGCGAAACTCGACGACACCATCGACCGCCTCGGCATGACCGAGGATCTCGCGATGGGAAGGAGCCGCCTGCTCCGCGTGCAGAATCCCCGGCTCGTGGACGGGTGGTACGGCGAGGTGCTCGACCGGCACCCCGACTGGATGAGGCTCCGCGACGAACGCGTGATGTGGCGCTTCGAACAGCTTTCGACGGAATCCGCGATCGAGGAGGCCCGGGCCGGCGTCGAGGCGATGCCCGAGGAGCTGCTTCCGCTCCGCCGGCTCGCGGTGCTGCTGGTGGATCACGGTGGTCCCGAGGGATGGCGGGAGAGCGCCGAGATCACCGAACGAACGCTGGCGATCGAACCGGACAATCCCAACGCGCTCCGGGCGCTGGCGCTGGCGCGGGCGAAGTCAGGCGACTTCGAACGCGCCGAGATCGCCATGCGGGCGGCGGTGGAGCTGGCGCCGACGGACTGGCAGCTTCGTCACCAGTTCGCGCTGCTGCTGTACGAGCGCGATTCGATGGAGGCCGCGGAGGCGGCGCTGGCCGAAGCGCTGCGTCTGTGGGAGGAGGCCGGCGGCGAGGAGGCCGGCGCCCGCCCGGGACTTCCGACGCCGATCGAGGGCCCGGCCCGCCCGCCGGGAGCGTGAGGGGCTTCGGACGAGGAGCGCCATCCCGCCGTCAGGGTTTCGTTCGCTTCAGGCCCGCGCGCCGGTGTCGAGCCCGGCGAGCAGCTGGTAGAGATCCTCGCCGCAGTCGGCCGAGTAGGCGCGGCTCCGCACGGTCGGATCGGACATGAACTTGCTGATTCGACCAAGCGCCTGGATGTGGTCCGCGATGCGATCGGCGGGACTCGCCAGAAGCACGATCATGCGGACGGGTTCGCCGTCGATGGCATCGAAGTCGAGCGGCGCCTGCGGGATCCCGATGCTCATGGTGATCTCGCGGACGCCGGGGCACTTTCCATGGGGGATCGCGAGTCCCTCGCCGATGCCCGTCGATCGCTGGCCCTCCCGTTCCCAGACGGTCTTGCGGAAGTTGTCGGGATCGGTGACCGCGGAAGAGGTGCAGACCAGGTCGCAGAGCTCGTCGATCGCGGCGCGCTTGGATTCGCCGTCGAGCGGAACCTTGATGAGTCCGGGCTTCAGGATCGATGAGAGTTCGAAGGCCACGTTCGGGGCTCCACCGGTGCGGTGCACGCGTGGCCGACGCCACGTCGAGGAATCCGACGATCCTATCATCCGCTCGCCGGAATTTCGCGGTCTCGCCCGAAAACGGGTCCGGACCCCCGGCGTCAGGTCGCCTCGGGCATGAGTTCGGCGTCGCTCATGTCGTCCGCGGCGGGGGTTCCGGGCCGTTCCGTGTCCACGAGCACCGCATGGAAGCTCCCGTCGTGGATCGCGTTGGGCGGGTCCCCCGGACTTCCGGCCGGGAAGCGTTGGGAAGCGTGCTTCGACTCCAGGCCGAATCGCCGCTCCATCCAGGCGACCATCCGGCGATTCTCGGTCGGCTCGAGGCTGCAGGTCGAGAACAGGATCGCGCCGCCGGGCGCGAGGAAGGGCTCGGTCTCCCGCACGATCCTCCGCTGAAGCGTCGCGATCGAGGCGAGCGATTCCCGGTTGAATCGATACTTGGCCTCCGGGCGTCGGGGAAGGACGCCGGTGTTCGTGCAGGGAACGTCGAGGGCGAGGAGATCCACGCGTCCCATGACCTCCTTCAAGTCCTCCGGTCGGACGACTTCGACGGTCGGATGATCCTCGAAGGCCCGTTCCAGATCGTTGAATCGAAGCGGGTCGACCTCGGTGGCGAGGATCCTCGCTTCGGGGAACGCGTCCGCCAGTTGCCGGGTCTTGGTGCCTCGACCGGCGCAGTAGTCGAGGATCACGTTCGGTCGGAGGCCGGCCGCGCCCGCGACGGGTTCCGCGCTCGCCGGATCCTGGATGCGGCTTCCCGCATGTTCGGCGAGGAAGGCGCGGACACCGGATCTCGCCGGGTCGAGCACGAAGAAGCCGGCACGGTCGTGGGCGACGAGGGGACCTCCGTCCCCGGCGTCGGCGCGGAGCGTGTCCGGATCGGTCGCGGTGACGCAGATGGGGGGTCGGACCAGGTCGTGAAGGCAGAGTTCGCGCGTCATCGCGAGCCCGTGCGCCGCGATCCAGTGGATGACGAGATCGTCGCCATGGCTGGTCTGTTCACCGAGTCGACGGACCTCCTCGTCGGAGAACACCGGCTCGGCGAGTCGAATCACCCGGCCGTCGGCGAGCGGAAGGCCGTTTCGCGCGGTCCGGAGCTCGGCGGCGTCGGGATCGTCCACGGCGAGCGTCTCGAGCCGAAGTGCCGCGACCTTGCGAAGCACCGCGTTGACGAGTCCCGCGGCACCCTGGTGGAGGTTGCGGCGGATCCGGGCGACCGACTCGTTGATGGCGGCATGGTCGGGCACGCCGTCGAGCAGCAGGATCTCCGCGGCGCCGGCGAGCAGCGTGGCGCGGACCGCTGGTTGAAGGGTCGGCCATCCGCGGTCGAGGCGGGAACGGACGATCGCTTCGAGGGTGAGCCATCGCTCGAGCACCGCGGACTCGAGCGCCTTCGCGAACGAGGCGTCGCGTGGATCCAGCCCCCGGGTGTCCACGCTGCCGAGCGGGAGGTCGGGGAACCGCTGGACCAGCTTCACGAGGCGTTCGTGCACGCGCTCCCGGGGGCCGTCGGGTCGCACGGGCGATGCGGCCGGGCGATCGCTTCGAGGATGTTCTCGGCGCCGTCCCCCTCCGCCGGTGGAACCGGGAGGGCGGCCCCCGCGGGGACGTCGGTGGTTCATGGCGTCAGGACGGGACCGCCGCACCGGCGGCCGCGGACTTCAGCGCCGCGGCCTTGTCGGTCCGTTCCCAGGTGAAGGTGCCCTCGCCGCCCTCTCCGGGTTCCCGGCCGAAGTGTCCGTGGGCCGCGGTCGCCCGGTAGATCGGCTTGAGCAGGTCGAGGTCGCGGATGATGCCGGCGGGGGTCAGGTCGAAGTGGGACCGCACCAGTTCCTCGATGACCGCCTCGTCGACCGTCGAGGTGCCGTTGGTGTCCACGAGCACCGAGGTCGGTTCGGCGACGCCGATCGCGTAGCTCAGCTGAACCTCGCATTCGTCGGCGAGTTCGGCGGCGACGATGTTCTTCGCGATGTACCGGGCCATGTAGGCCGCGGACCGGTCGACCTTCGAAGGGTCCTTCCCGCTGAATGCACCGCCACCGTGGCGGCCGCGACCGCCGTACGTGTCGACGATGATCTTCCGGCCGGTGAGGCCGCAATCGCCGTGCGGGCCGCCGAGTTCGAACTTCCCGGTCGGGTTCACGTGGACCACGATGTCGTCGTTCCACCAGTCGCCGAGCACCGGCTTGATGACCTCTTCGATGATCGCGGACTTGAGTTCCGCCTGCTTCGCCTCGCCGTTCCACTCGGGTCCGTGCTGGGTCGAAAGCACGACGGTGCGGACCGCGACGGGTCGTCCTTCGTCGTATTCGACGGTGACCTGGCTCTTCGCGTCGGGACGGAGGTGCGGGATCGAATCGGCTCGGCGGACTTCGGCCTGAAGGGCCACGAGCTTGTGCGAGAGATCGATGGGGAGCGGCATCAGCGAATCCGTCTCCCGGCAGGCGAACCCGAACATCAGGCCCTGGTCGCCCGCCCCCTGCTCCGAAGGATCACCGCCCGCCTTGTGCCGATCGACGCCCTGGTTGATGTCGGGGCTCTGCTGGTCGAGCGAGACCAGGACCGCGCAGCTCCGGCCGTCGAGTCCCTTCGCCGCGTCGTCGTAGCCGACCTCCTCCGCGGTCTTGCGGATGATCTCCGCGATTTCGACGTATCCGTCGCAGGTCACCTCGCCCGCGACCACCGCCATGCCGGTCGTGACCATCGTCTCGCAGGCGACCCGGCAGTTCGGATCGACCGCGATCATCGCGTCGAGGACCGCATCCGAGATCTGGTCCGCGAGCTTGTCGGGATGGCCCATCGAAACGGATTCGGAGGTGAAGTAATGGGGTCGGTTGGTCATGGGAGCGTCGCCTGCGGGAGAAAAAGGGATCGGCCGATCCATCCATGTACCGGATGAATGGATGCAAGGGAGTCGAGGCCGAGCGTATCGGGATCGTGATTCGAACGCGAGTCGGGATTGTGACCGAATTGAGCGCCGCGTGCAGGTGTCGCCCGAGGGATCAGGCCTGGACCGAACGCATTCGGGGCCCGCCGCCCTTGCCGATAATCCCGATCCGGCCGAAGAATCGGTGCGGAACTCACAGGTAAGAGCGATCCGCGCATCGCTTTCCAGAGAAAGACAAGGTGGTTCGCCATCGTCGCGGTGGCGGGCTAGGCTTTCCCGCCGCGATCCGCGAGGACCGGCACGGTGCACTCCTCGGATCCGAAGACCATGAACAGCGCGGCATCGATTTCGACCTGCATCGCCATCGGGCTCCTGGCGGCCTCGCCGACGATGGCGATCGACGTCGAGGCGGGTGACCCGGTCCGGGTCATCGTCCGGACGGCACCGGACGTCCGCGTCCACGAGGATCGGGATGGCGGATTCTGGCTCGTTCCGGATCCGGCTTCGAAGCGGCTCACGACGGTCGATCTGATCTCGTCCCGGCTCCTCCGGGACCAGCTGTTCGAGGCGGGAGCGAGCGGACTTCGGCCGCTCTTCTCCACCCCGGCCCTGAACCGGGAACTCGCCGCGACGCACCGACTCGACCGGTACTTCGTTCTCGAACTTCCCGATGCCGCGTCGGCCGCCGCCACGATCGACGTCGTCGCCGATCTCGCCTCGATCGGCGGTCCGGTCGAGGCCATCGAGCTGGACGCGACCGGCGGCGTCGCCTCGCCGCCCGACGACCCCTGGTTCGGATTCCAGTACGGCATGTCCAACATCGGACAGAACGTCGCGGGACAGGACGGCATCGTCGGGGCCGACGTGAACGTGCTGCCGGCCTGGGACTGGACCATCGGATCCGAGGACGTGGTCGTGGCGGTGCTGGATGCGGGCGTCGATCCGCACATCGAGTTCGGGGATCGACTGGTGCCCGGCTGGAACGTGCCGGACGCGAACGACCAGCTCGACGACGAGTGCGGCAGCCACGGAACGCACGTGGCCGGGATTCTCGGTGCCCGCGGAGACAACGACGAGGGTGTGGCGGGGGTCGCGTGGAGGCCGAGGATCATGCCGGTGGTCGTCACCGACGGCTGCACGGGTCTCGAGAGCTGGGTCGCGGAGGGCATCGTCTGGGCGGTCGACCACGGCGCGGACATCATCAACATGAGTCTCCAGTATTCGGTCGGCACGGAAGCGCTCGCCGACGCGGTCTCCTACGCCCACGCGGCCGGCGTCGTCCAGATCGCCGCCGCGGGCAACAGCGGCCAGGCCGACGACGTGCAGGCTCCCGCGCGGTTCCCGGAGACCATCGCGGTCGCCGCCACCGACAATCGCGACCGGCACTGGTCCTCGTCGAGCTCGGGTCCGGAGATCGACCTCGCGGCGCCGGGCTGGCGGATCTACTCCTGCATCGGCTCCTCCTCGTACGGCTACAAGTCGGGGACCAGCATGGCGGCCCCCTTCGTCGCCGGCGCGGTCGCCCTGATGAAGTCCGTCGCGCCGGAGCTCGATCCCGACACCGCCCGGGTGATGCTGATGATCAACGCGGAGGACGTCGAAGCCGTCGGGTTCGATCAACTGACCGGGACCGGTCGACTCGACGTCGAGGCCTCCGTGCTTGCGCTCGATCCGCCGGCACCGCGTCCCGGCGATCTCAATCGCGACGGCCGGGTCGACGGCGAGGACTTCGGGATCATGCTCACCGGCTGGGGGCCGTGCCCGACCGACTGCGAGGCGATCTGCGTCGGGGACCTCAACGGCGACTGTCGCATCGACGGGCTCGACCTCGGGCTGCTGTTCGTCGACTGGACCGGTTGATCCCGCGGGAGCCTCGGACTCGCGGCGCTCGGGGATCGAGGTGATGATCCCATCCGTCGATCACCGGCCCGACGGGCGGGCCGGACGAGACGCCAAACCAGACCGTGCCGGATCCCCCCATGAACGACATCCTGGATCTCCTCGCCGGGCATCGCTCCGTCCGTCGCTTCAAGCCGGATCCGATCCCCGAACCCCACCTCGACGCCGCGGTCCGGGCCGGCCAGCAGGCGGCCACCAGCTCCAACATCCAGGCCTACGCGGCGATCCGGATCACCGATCCGGCGACCCGAACGCGACTGGTCGCCCTCACCGGCGGGCAGGAGAAGGTCGCGGCTTGTCCGCTGTTCATGGCGATCTGCGGCGACGTCCGGCGACACCGTCTCGTCGCGAACCGCGCGGGCGTGCCGCATGCCGCGAATCTCGAGGGCTTCATGCTCGCCGTGATCGACGCGACGCTCTTCGCACAGAACATGGTGATCGCCTTCGAGTCGATGGGATACGGGACCTGCTACGTCGGTGGATTGCGGAACGACCTGCCGGCGCTGCACGAGGTCCTGGGAACTCCGGACGGGGTGTGGCCGCTCTTCGGTTTGTGCGTCGGTAGGCCCGATCAGGAACCTTCCGTGCGTCCGCGTCTCGATCCACGGACGGTGCTGTTCGACGACCACTACCCCGAGGACGAGGCCGTGCTCGCCGCCATCGACGACTACGATCGTCGCATCTCGAACTGGTATCGCGAGAACGGGATCAGGACGCCCGACTGGTCCTCCCGCATCCGGAATCACTTCGAAGAGCCCCATCGAACCGCGAATTCCGCCTGGTACCGCACCGCCGGCGCGTCTTTCGAGTGATTGCCCGCCACCGAAGGGGATAGGATGGACCGCCCGGTTCCGTTCTCGACGACGATCGTCGAGCGGACGACCTACCAAGGGAGTGCTTCGGATGCTCGTGAAGGTGACGCTCGCCCGGCTGCTGATCCGCGAAATGGCGGATTCGCAGTTCGTCACGCTCCAGGAGGAGGGCGGGGATCGCATGTTCCCCATCGCGATCGGGTTGCCGGAGGCGTTCGCGATCGAGCGTCGTCTTCGGAAGACGGCGATTCCAAGGCCGCAGACCCACGATCTGCTCGACCAGGTGATCGAGACGATGGGGGGCAACCTCGTCCAGATCGTCATCCACGCGCTCGACGAAGGCACCTTCTTCGCCAAGCTCGTCATCCGGCAGGGTGCGGACATGGTCGAGGTCGATTCCCGGCCGTCCGACGCGATCGCGCTGGGCGTGCGGTACGACGTGCCGATCTTCGTCGAGGAGTCCGTGCTCGACGAGGCTTCGAGCGAACCGACGATCGATCAAACCCCGCCGGAACATCCCGGATGGATGCCGGACTTCGACGACGGCGACGGCGAGGACGAGCCCGAGGACGGATTCGCGTGACGGCGCGTCCAGACGATGCCCTCCACATCGCCCCGCCGACCGAACCGGGGGTGCTCGGAGACCCCATGCCCCGGGGCCGGATCCTCGACACGCCGCTGCTCGAGGGGCGCATCAAGTTGCGCGACGACGACTTCATGGTCGACGAGATACCGCTCTACGAGCCTCGCGGCGAGGGGGAGCACCTCTACATCCGAGTCCAGAAGCGAGGGCTCGCCCACACCGAACTCCTCGGCATCCTGCGGCGGCACTTCGGCGTGAAGGAGTCGGCGATCGGCGCGGCGGGGATGAAGGACCGGGTCGCGATGACCGGCCAGACCATCTCGATCCACCTGCCGGGACGGCATGGTCCGCCCGCGGAGGTCGCGACCGCCATCGAGGACTCGCGGGTGCAGATCGTCTGGGCGGACTGGCACTCGAACAAGCTGCGACGAGGTCACCTCGCCGGCAATCGGTTCTCGATCCGGATCCGCGACCTCGATCCGCTCCAGGCCCCGTCGGTCTGGCGGGCGATGCAGACCCTCGAGAAGCGAGGCGTGCCGAATCACTACGGCACGCAGCGGTTCGGATATCGACGCAACACCCACCGACTCGGCAGGATGATCCTGGCTCGCGACTGGGACGGACTCGTGGCCGAGATGCTCGGCACGAGCGGTTCCTGGTCACCGGCCCACCAGCGTCCGCAGCGGGAGGCGTTCGACGCGGGCCGCTTCGAGGAGGCGGCGAAGGGATGGGGGCGTCGCGACGTGGCCGAGCGCGGGATGGCATCGGCGATCGCGAAGGGCCGATCGAACGAGGAGGCCGTCGCCACCGTCTCGAAGCAGATGCGGACCTTCTGGGTCAGCGCACTCCAGTCATCGATCTTCAACCATCTCCTGGAGGAGCGGATCGACGCGGGAACGGTCGACCGCCTCCTCGAGGGCGACGTCGCCTTCCGGCACGAAAGCCGACGCAGCTTCCTCGCGGACGCGGGCATGATGGCCCGCGAGGATCTCGCGGCGCAGGTCGCGGCGTTCGAACTCTCCCCCGGCGGTCCCATCCTCGGTCCCGGGATGCCGCAGGCCACCGGCGCGGTCCTCGATTCGGAGCGGGCGGCCTTCGCCGCCGCCGGCGTGGATGCGACGGCCTTCGCGGGCGACGGGCTCGACTTCAAGGGGACTCGTCGCCCCTATCGCGTGCGGTTGACGAACCTCGAGCTCGACTCGGGGTTCGACGACCACGGTCCGTACGTGCGGACCGCGTTCGACCTTCCGCGCGGCTCCTACGCCACGGTGGTGCTTCGCGAGATCATCGGCGACGAGGGCGTGGAGGCCCATCGGCGGGACCGTCGCGATCGGAACGCGTTCAAGAAGGAACCCTGATCGCCAGGCCGGCGCCTCAGCCGTCGCCCACGATCCTCCGCACCTCGGGCATCCACACGAGCTGCGTGAACAGGAAGATCGCCAACCCCGCGACGAGGCTGAGGACCACCCACACCAGCACGATCGTGCGAAGCCGGCGGACCGTCTGCTTCCGGACGCCATCCGTCTCGGCGAGCGAGGTGAACCAGGCGCGGACGGCACGCACCTGTCCCGCGATCAGTCCACCGAAGAGCAGGAGCACGATGCCGATCACGACGAGGTAGGAGAACGGGCTCTCGCTCGACGCGAAGAAGTTCGGTGCGATCGTGGTGATCAGGGCCCAGACCGCGCCGACGGCGCCGAACAGCCCGAGCGAACCCGCGATCGCCCTGACGCGGCCCAGCTTCGGGAGTCGCAGCGGCGCCTCGGAGGATGATTCGGTGGTCGCCTTCATGCGGTTCGGTCCTCCGGCACGTCCTCGACCGAGACCGTGCCTCGGAACGTCCAGTAGGTGATGGCGGTGTAGAGGAGCACGAACGGGATGCCGACCACGACCACCACGAACATCGTGAGCAGCGTCGCCCGGGTGCTCGCGGCGTTCTGGATGGTGATGCTCCAGGTCGGATCGAGACTGCTCACCAGCAGGTTGGGATGGATCGTCGATCCGAAGAGGACGATCATGGCGGTCACCATCACCGTGCTGGCGAGGAAGCAGCGCCACTTCCCGCGCTGCCGCATCGCCCAGGCGAGATTGACGATCGCCAGGACGTTCAGGAGCGTCGCGAACCCGCCCAGCAGCGTGAATCCGGACGCCGCGTCGACGTCCCGGAACGCCAGGAAGGTCGCCATGAGCAACGATCCGAGGAACGCCAGGTACATCCCGATGAAGGCTCCGCGGATCCGCGTCTCGGTGATCCCGGTCGCCTTGAGATTGAGGAACATCGCGCCGTGCAGCGCGAAGAGCGTCAGCGCCAGCACGCCGCAGGTGACGCTGAACGGCGTCAGCGCGAAGGTGATTTCCGCGAAGGGGCCCGGCCCGCCGGGCGTCATGGTCCCGGGCAGGACGAGATTGCCGGCGGGATCGATCGGGACGCCTTCCATGACGGCGCCGGTCGCGACGCCGAGCACGAAGGTGGCGACGATCGACGCCACCGAGAAGAGGAGGTCGCAGGCGAGGACCGTCCACCGGCCGGTGGCCTTGGATCGGAACTCGAGGCTCGTCGCCCGCGCGATGAGGCAGAACAGGACGATCACCAGCGGCACCATGAACGCGCTGAAGATCGAGCCGTACGCGAGCGGGAAGGCGGCGAAGAGTCCGCCACCGAAGGTCACCAGCCAGACCTCGTTTCCGTCCCAGATGGGACCGATCACGTTGGTGTGGACCGCCCGCTCGCGGGCGTTCCTGCCGATGAGGAAGTGGATGATGCCGACCCCGAGGTCGAAGCCGTCGAGGACCGCGTAGCCGGTCAGGAGCAGGCAGAGCAGCACGAACCACAGATGGGCCATCCAGGGCGGTGCGAGGATCTCGGCCGCCGGCAGGGGAGCGGTCGCGAACGTCGCGAGGATCGATGCGACGCTCATTTCGAACCGCCTCCCCGCAGGCCGGTCATCGAGGTGATCTCGCCGAGGGCCCGCCGCATCGCCACGATCAGCCCGCCCTCGCCGTCCCCCGGGGTGTGATCGTCCGGACCCTTGTGGATCTTGTGGTTGAGCACCACGAACCAGAGCATGCCCAGCATGAGGTAGATGAGCAGGAACATCACGCAGGCCCACAGCACGGCGCCGCTGCGAAGCGCCTTCGAGAAGCCGTCGCTCGTACGCATCGACTTCGTCCCGTCGTAGGAGATGCTCGCGCCCTCCTCCGGATCGACGCCGGCGGGAAGGATGCGGTGCTCGCCCTTCGCGTCGGTGACGATCCGCCGGCCGTAGGGATAGTGCCACCCCGCCAGATCGTCGACCGGATCACCGGGGGTCCAGAGCCGCACCTGCTCGGACTCCGGCCTCGTCGGATCGACGAGCCACAGCGGGCTCATCGCCCCCTGGTCGGGATCGACGCGCGGACTGGCCGGATGCACGACCCACGGTTGCCGTCCGGTCTCCGCGGTGAACCAGCCCGTCTGGTTCGCGATGGCCGCCGGGAAGACGCCGATGATGAACATCAGCAGCAGCCACCTCGTGTTCCAGAGACTGCCGCGCAGCCAGTGGTAGATGCCGAGCCCCACCACGCCGACGAGGAACGTCCCGCACCCGACCATGATGTGGAAGCAGGCGTAGACGACGGCGGTCATCGGCCGGTCGTCCTCCGGCACGAGGTCGAGGCCGGGTATCGAGAGCGGGTGCCCCTCCGCGTCGTGGAGCCGGCGGTAGACCAGGGCGGAGAGCGCGCCGGGAACGCCGATCTCCCAGTCCATCTTCGACTCCGCGTCGTCGGGCATGCCGATGATGGTCAGCGGAGCGAGCGTGTCGCTGGTCTCGTAGACGCCCTCCATCGCCGCGAGCTTGACGGGCTGGTGGACCGCGACCATTCGCGCGTTCGCGTCACCCGTCATCATCGCACCGACCGTGCCGATCGCGGCGAGGACGAGCGCGAGACCGAAGGACCTGGTGGCGACCGCCAGGTGCCGCCCGCGGAGGATCCAGTAGGCGGAGATCGAAAGCACGAAGAACGATCCCATGGTGGCGGCGCCGACCCAGACGTGCGTGATGCGGTTGACCGAGGAGGGATTGAGGATCGCGGCGAAGAAGTCGGTGAGCACCGCGCGGGTGACGGGTTGCCCGTCCACCACCCACGGGACCCCGTCCCGGAGCATCGGCTCGACCGCGAATCCGGTGGGCGTCTGCATCCAGCTGTTCGCCATCACGATCCAGATCGAACTGAAGGTGGATCCGAGACAGACCATCAGCGTCGCGAAGAAGTGGAAACGACGCGAAACCTTGTCCCAGCCGAAGACGAGGACCGCGAGGAAGCCCGACTCGAGGAAGAAGGCCCAGAGCCCCTCGGCCGCGAGCATCGATCCGAAGACGTCCCCGACGAACCTCGAATATTCGGACCAGTTCGTGCCGAACTCGAATTCCATCACGATGCCGGTCGCCACGCCGAGTGCGAAATTGATGGCGAACATCGAGGTCCAGAAGCGGGCGGTCCGCTCCCAGACCGGATCCCCGGTCCGAAGCCACTTCCATTCCATCGCCACGAGCAGGAAGCCGAGACCGATCGTCAGGGGAGGAAAGAGGTAGTGGAACGAGATCGTGATCGCGAACTGGATCCGCGACATGATCTCGGTGTCTGTCAGGAACTCCATCGCACCACCCTTCCGCCGTGAAGGCGAAGACCATCGGTGGAAGGATATCAGCAGGAAGCCGTCGCAGTGGTTCCCGTCCGCCGGTTCGAAGGCTCCGATCCCCGTTGGAGATCGACGGCGACGTCGGGAGGTTCGTCGCGACGCGGAGACGCGACGCTAGAGCAGGCCTCGTTCGTTCAGCGAGCGCCGCATCTGCGCCGCGGTGTCTCCCGCATGATCGATGCGGACCGCATCCCAGCCGCGGTTGGCCGCGGCGGCGACGTTCCGATGGAGATCGTCGAAGAACAGGATCTCCTCCGGACGCGTCTCGACGCGTCTCTCGAATTCCGCGTAGATGCGTTGATCGGGCTTGGCGAGTCCGAGGATGTGGGAGGCGTGCTTCGCGTCGATGCAGGCCACGGCCGGTTCGGCGAGCAGCAGGTCCCAGTGGGAACGACTGGTGTTCGAGAGGCAGGCCGTCCGGTGGCCCGCCGCGCGGAGATCGGCGACGAGGTCGGCGGCCCCGGGATACGCACCGAGTATCCAGGCGCGATCGATCCGTTCGACCTCCTCGGGGGTCCAGGTTCCGTCGAAGAGGTCGCTCAGTTCCCGCTGGAAGACCGGGCAGTCGATCTCGTTCCGCTGGTACCGGGCGATCAGGTCCTTCGATCGTTCGTCGTGTCCGGGTCGCGGTTCGTGGGTTCGGGGCTCGAATCCCGCCGCCGCGCATCCCTCGTTCCAGTCGCGGCAGATCCGGACCAGCACGCCACCGAGGTCGAAGCAGATCAGCATGAGCGGGCCTCCCCGTCCTTCGCTCCGGCCCGGTTCCGGGACGCGTTCGTCATCCGGTGCGCCGCTTCTCGGCACGCCGGCGTCGGAAGAATGATCGGAGCAGTTCCGCGCATCGGGTCTCCTCGAAGCCCCCGATCATCTCGACGCGGTGGTTCAGACGCCGGTCGCCGGGGATGTCGTAGAGCGACGTGCAGGCGCCGGCCTTCGGATCGAACGCACCGAAGACCAGTCGCTTCAGTCGCGCATTCACCAGCGCGCCTGCGCACATCGGACACGGTTCCAGGGTGACGACCATGCTGCAGCCCTCGAGTCGCCAGCTCCCGAGCCGTTCGCCGGCGGCGCGGAGCGCGACCATCTCGGCGTGGCCGGTGGGATCGCAGCAGGCCTCCCGGTTGTTGGCGGCCTCGCCGAGGATCTCCTCGCCGCGGAACACCACGGCGCCCACGGGCACCTCGCCGTCGCAGGCCGCCGCCCGGGCGAGCTCGATCGCGCGTTCCATCATCCTGGCATCGACGTCGTCGACCCCCGGATGATTGTCGCCTGCGATTCGAAGCCTGGACATCGATCTTCTCCTGCGAGTTCCGATTCGCCGCCGCGCCTCCACGGACCGGGAGTCACGGCTCCCTCTCGTCACGAAGCCGTCGCGTCTGGATCCTCCGCGTCGGGACTTCACGATCCGCCCCGTCCGGATCCTCCATCGTCATCGGCGCCGGAATCGTCCGTCAACGGATCGGATCCCGTTTCCCCGTCGGACGGGTCGGATGGCGAATCGGTCTGTTCCGGATCGGGGGACTGGTCCGGATCGGGGGTCCCGTAATCATCGCGATCGCGTCCGGACAGGCCGCCGAGGGCCCCGGAGATCACCTGGCCGCCGGCGACGCGATCCGCGGGTGCCAGCGAGAGCAGCAGGATCCCGAGTTCGTAGAGCAGATAGAGCGGGACGAAGAGCAGGATCATGCTGATCACGTCGGCGGGGGTCAGGATCGCTCCGAGAATCGCGCAGACCAGCAGTGCGTATCGACGGTTCTTCTTCAGGAAGGTTCGATCCGCGATGCCGGCCCATCCCAGCAGCAGGATCACCAGGGGCATCTGGAAGGCCACGGTGACCGCGAGCGCGAGGGTCAGGACGAAGCCGATGTATTCGCCCAGCCGGAACTCCTGCGCGATGGTCCCGGCGCGGCTCAACGGCATCGAGAGCAGTTCGAAGCGCTCCGCGTCTCCGGCGACCGGGACCACGACCACCAGCGTGCGGGTCGACGGTTCGATCCACGCCTGGCCGGGTGCAGGGTCGGACGGGGGTTCGGAGAGCACCGGGAACACCGGGACACCCGCTTCGACGCGATCGACGATGAGTTCACGGGAATCGGGGATTCCGAAGGCGTCCGCGGGTCCGGGGACGCCGAACGAGATCAGGACCTGCAGCATCAGCGGAAGCATCACCCAGTACAGGAGGGCGAGGCCGGAGGCGGTCAGGACGGCGCTGCCGGGGATCAGGAAGTGGACGAATCGCTTCTCGCGGGTGTAGAGCCCGGGTTCGACGAACTTCCACGCCTGCCAGAGGATCCAGGGCGCCGAGAGCACCGCGGCGCCGATGAAGCTCAACTTGAGGTCGGTGGTCAGGACCTCGGCGGGTCCGAGCGCCTGCAGTCGGGCGGGGAGGCCGTTGGCCTCCATCGCCGCGAGCGCCGGAAGGACGATCACGCCACGGATCACCGGCGCGAAGAAGAAGAGCAGGATCGACAGCGGAAGCGGGACGGCGATCGCGAGGAACAGGCGCTTGCGAAGCTCCTCGAGATGGTCGCCGAAGCTCATGAGGCCGGCGCTGATGTCGTTCCGCGGAGGCATGGAGGACCGATTCTAGTGGACTCGCCCGGAAAGACCTCGATCGAGGCCGGCGCGACGCTCAGGGAATCTCGATTCCGAAGAATCGGCCCGCGTTCCCGTCGAGAACCCGCTCGAAGGCCTCCGGGTCGAGGCTTCGTCGCGCGGCGAGGAAGGCGGCGGTGCAGCCGACGTAGCGAGGCTCGTTGGGACGGACGTTCCGGTGGGGTTCCGGGGTCAGGAAGGGGGCGTCGGTCTCGACCATGATCCGGTCGTCGGGCACGAGATCGCTGGCCCGGGCGACCTCCGCGGCGTTCGCGAAGGTGACGATGCCGGTGAAGGAGAGCCATCCGCCGAAGTCGAGGACGGCCCGGGCATCGGCTTCGTCGCCCGTGAAGCAGTGGAAGACGAATCGGTCGTTCGGCAGGGTGGAGGCCTCGAGGATCGGGATGAGCTCGGTGAAGGCCTTGCGGCAGTGAACGACGACCGGCTTCGAAAGCCCGTCCACGGTCCATGCCTCGATTCGGGCGAGCTGTTCCTCGAGCACGGAACGCTGGAGATCGCGATCCGGTTGCGGGTAGTGGTGGTCGAGACCGAGTTCGCCCCAGGCCACGCACTTGGAATGCCGGGCCGCGACCTCCATCGCGTTCCAGTCGATGGGGCGGTCGCTGTAGAGCGGATGGACGCCCGAGGAGCACCAGACCGTCGGATGGCGATCCGCGAGGCCGGTGAGCCGCGGCAGGTCCGCGGTCGTGGTCGAGATCGAGATGCACCCCCGGACCCCCGCGGACCGGGCGTCGGCGAGGACCGCGTCGATGCGGTCCTCGAAGCAGTCGAACGTGAGGTGACAGTGGGTGTCGAACACGCGGTGAGGATACGCCTCTCGACGAACGGACGTCGGCTCGCGGCCGAGTACCATTCCCACGGAAGCGAGGCGTGCCGCCTCGACGATCGCGATCACAGGGACCCCGCGCCATGGCCGCCGAAGAGAACCAGTCGACGACCCCGACCCTCAAGAAGGAGCTCAATCTCTTCGGCGTGTTC
>MDTG01180376.1_pt1 | contig 21284 bp, 15 predicted proteins | sample 811421 | NCBI WGS metagenome assembly MDTG01 (sample SAMN05326645, study PRJNA326480) | marine metagenome | isolation source: seawater | place: Pacific Ocean: South East | collected 2011 | reverse complement strand
GTAAACTAAGACCTTGGTATATTCATTATCAGTTATTTGATCAACGGATAAAAATGAAACTTAATTTCACCCAGTTTAAACATGTAGGAATATTTCCTGAACAGGCAGCAAACTGGGATTATATTTATAAAAAATCAAGGGAATTTAATGGCAAGGGAAGTGTACTTAACCTATTTGCATATACAGGGGGAGCTTCTCTTGCAGCTAAAGCTGCAGAAATGGATGTTGTTCATGTAGATTCAATTAAACAAGTAGTCAGTTGGGCGAATGAAAATCAAGGTCATAATAAATTAAAAGGTATCAGATGGGTTGTAGAGGATGCATTGAAGTTTGTGAGTCGTGAGGTAAAGCGGGGTAAAAAATATCAAGGAATCATTCTAGATCCTCCTGCATACGGAATTGGGGCAAAAGGTGAAAGATGGAAGCTAGAAGAAAAATTAGGAACCTTATTAGAACAGGTTTCTCAGATTTTATCTTCCAAAGGTTTTCTGGTACTCAATGTATACTCACTTGGGCTATCCCCTTATCTTATTCAAAATCTAATGAATGATTATTTCAGCAATAGGGAATTTGAAATATCAGAATTGTGCTTAAGTTCTAGAACAAATCAAATTTTACCTCTTGGTATTGTTGCGAGAATATGACTCCAATAGCAGAAAAAATCTATTCGGATTACATGAAATTATTAATTTTGTATAACTAATGTTGAGATTTTACTGTTCAATTTTTGCTGCTATTATTGTGTCAATTGCTATAGCCCAAGGGCCAACAATTTCGGCATCTAATATAGTTATTGATCAGACTTCTTGCACTGAAACAAATATCTCTTGGACTAACGGCAATGGTGCTTCACGGATTGTAGTAGCTTCTAAAAACTCAGCCATTTCATCGTTTCCCGTTAAAAACACTTATTACTTGGCTTCCGATAGTTTTGGTAATGGGAGTACAATTAGTGGAAGTGAATTTATCGTCTATAATGGAATTGAATCATCTGTTAAAGTTAAAAAATTAGATCCAAATCAGACTTATTTCTTTTCAATTTTTGAGTACAATGGTTCGGGATTAGTGTTTGATTATCTTAATACAAATTATCCTGAGATTAGCACCAAAACAGAGAGTTTATCTATTAATTTTTCGATGGATGACAATTATCAATGTGAGACAGATAATAACACTAATTTTACGTCATCAATCAATCAGTCAAAACCCCAAACAGTAAATTATTCATGGGATTTTGGGGATTTTTCAACATCAACCCTAAAGAACCCATCTAAGTCATATTCAACTTATGGAATTTTCACTGTAAAATTAAAAGTAACAAGTCCTGGTTGCTTGGCAGAAATAACAAAATACGATACAATCGCACCTGAGCCGGTTGTAAAATTTGCAATTGATTCAGCTTATTCAAACAATAGTTTAATTCAATGTTTTTACCAACCCGATGGAAATTTGAATCATTTTTATTTTAAGAATAATTCTACTTTCAGGTATCTTAGCACCCCATATTCGAATACTGTTTTCAAATGGATTTATGACGACGGTACGTTTGATAATCAAATCATAAATGGTGATGTCTCTTATCAAAATCCTGGAGTTTATAACGTCAAATTAATTATTTCAAACTCTTTCACTCCAAGAGATGAATTGTGTACAGATTCAACTGATTTAACAGTGGAAGTGCGTGAAAAACCGATTGATATATCAAATCTTGTTTTAGATTCAGTGATGTGTATTAATAATAATATATTTAATTTCCAGCATAATACTTCTGATTCAAACGCTCGACATCATTGGGATTTTGGAGACGGTAATACCTCGAACTTAGCTTTAAACTCTCATACATACACAACCACTGGAAATTATGAAATCATCCTAGAAGTGACGGATGATAATGGTTGTTACGATATTTACAAAGACAGTACCGCTGTTGTAAATCAACCCGATAATTCCTTTGACGGTCTTCAACTTTCTTATTGTGAAGGTGATGATGATGTGAATTTGATACCCAAAATATCGGGAGGTAGTTGGATAAGCAATATGGTTTCTGTGGGAGGTATTTTTAGTCCAAATGTTGTGGGGAATCATAAGGTATCTTATGCAGTTGACAAAGACGGATGTAAGGATACGTTTATCCGATCGACCTCAGTTTTTGAATTGCCTGTTTTTGAGTTGGGAGTCGATACTATCATTTGTCAAGGTGAGCGTTTTACGAAAAAAATTAATAAGGGTAATTCCTCACTTTTGTGGAGTAACGGAGCAATTGATTCTTCAATTATAATCCAAACTCCAGGGATATTCTGGGCACAAAAGACCGAAAATGGATGTAGATATCGAGATTCAATTAATGTGAGTGTGATTTCACCTCCAAATTTTGAACTGGGCAATGATTCATTGCTTTGCGGTGATGGTATAAAAAATATCAGCTTAACTTCACAGAATGCAACTTATAGATGGAAAGATGGCTATGTTGGAGGTAAGAGAGAAATTACTTCAAGTGGGTATTATTCAGTTACTGTTAGGAATCAATGTGGAAGTTATACGGATGATATCAATTTAACTTTTTTACCATACGCTTGTGAGATATTTATACCTAACGCATTCTCTCCTAACAATGATGGTTTGAATGATATTTTTAAGCCTTCTGGAAATGTGACTTTGAAGTCAATGCAAATTTATAGTCGATGGGGCGAGTTAGTTTATGAAAGCTCCAAGGTTGAGTTTGGATGGGACGGGAACTACCAGAAAAAGCTCGTCCATGAAGGGTACTATTTTTTCATAATTCGGTATACGAAACCTCAAAACGGATCAGAATCACCCTTTGTCTCAAAAGGTGAGGTATATCTATTTAGATAACTAGAATAGCTTACTCAAACTAATTCTTAAACCAGTATTGTACACTACGAATGTGAAAAGTTCACTATTGGTGTTTGTAATTGGTAGACCAACTTTAAGACCACCTGAAATAGTATAATTCGGAGTTAAATTGTAAAGCAAATTGGCATCCATTAAAATCTGAACCAATATGGGGTTTGGATCAATGCCCGTATTCTTCTGATTTATGATAGTGACGAATTGGTTATTTAGAGCAAATCCCTCAGTATTTACTTTTACGGAGTGATGAATTAAATAATAAAGCCCTATTCCTCCACCGATTTCAATTTTTAATTTTGGGGGTATTTTTCTTAATTGAAGTTGTCGATTGTATAATATTTGAGAACCGATGTATTGTTGTCTGTATCTTACACGAGCAACTTTACTTGCAGATTGGGTTAAATCTTTTATTTCTGGTAGAGCTGGGTGAATAATATCTAAAAATTGAAGATTTTTTTTAACGGTGAGTAGATTAATTTGATGGAAACCTGGGATAAAACTTAATGAATTATATCGGTCTAATTGCTTTTTAATTGCTATTCCAAAACTTAAAGTTAAGTCTGGCTTTTGAATATCTTTAATCGAATCCAATGAAGTCGAATTTTTGAATTGAGGGATATTAAAAGTAGGTTCTATTACTAATCCAATTGTGGTTTGTCCAACACCAAAAATATATAAAAAAAGTGATGAAAATGTAATGATAAATTTCATAAACTACGAAGAAAGTAATAAAAATGATAAGCAGGGTTAGTAAACAATTTCAGGCGTCCTTATTTACTTTTAAACAAACCTATCTCAATTAATCGTTCGTTTAAAAATTCTCCAGCAGAAATATCGTCATACATTTTTGGATTTGTTGAACTAATACAATGATCTAAACAATCTAACCTCATTTCTGAAGAAGGGTGTAAAAAAAATGGAATTGAAAATCGAGTCGTATCCCATTGTTCTTTAGGTGGATTAACTACTCGATGAGTAGTACTTCTCAATACATTATTGGTTAACCTCTGAAGCATATCTCCTACGTTTACAATTAGTTGATTTGGCAAAGCAGTGATAGGAACCCAATTATTGTTTTTATCTAAAACTTCAAGACCTTCAGCACTAGCTCCCATGAGAAGAGTTATTAGATTGATGTCTTCGTGTTGTCCCGCTCGGACTGCATTTTTTGGAGCTTCTTTGATTGGGCCATAATGAATAGGACGAAGAATGCTGTTCCCGTATTCAATGTATGAATCAAAATAGTTTTCATCTAATTTAAGAAATAGTGCAATTGCCCTGAGCATATATTTTCCAGTTTCTTGAAGTGCAGAAAATGCCTTTAAACTGTAATTGTTGAAAGCAGGAACTTCTTCGTTGAATATATTCTTGGGATAATCATACTGCTTTTGTAAATGATTAGGAATTTCTTGTCCAAAATGGTAGAATTCTTTTAAGTCTCCAACTTTGCTGTCTTTGCTGTGTTCCGTACCCCATGATGTGAAGCCACGTTGACCTGCTAAACCTTTAACGTGATAATTCATCTTTATCTCAAAAGGAAGTGCATAAAATTCCTTGGTAGATTTGTATAGCTCTGCGGTTAATTCATCACTTAATTCGTGATTGTAAACAGCTACAAAACCTATTTGCTGGTATGCAATCCCTAAATCTTGAACAAATTTTTTCTTTTGTTCTGGGGTTCCATTTTTAAAGTTATTTAGATTTAGTGAGATAATTGTATCCATGTTGGGAATAATTAATTTATAACAAATTTAATCATATGTGGGATTAGTCATTTAAAACTTCAGTAATCGCTTTAGTTTTAACTTGTATTTCGTCCCATTCATTTTCAGGATTGGAGTCTATTGTAATTGCTCCACCCGCACAGTAGTTTAGTATTTTTTTATCTTCATCACATAGCAGACTGCGAATAACTACATTAAAATCAAAGTCACCATTGGGTTGGATATATCCGACTGAGCCACTGTACCATCCTCTTTTGAATGATTCAAGCTCATCAATGTGTTTCATAGCAGCAATCTTAGGTGCGCCAGTCATACTACCCATAGGGAATGTTGCTCTTAAAATGTCTGTGAAAGTAGTATTAGGATTTAGTTTTCCTTCAACGGTAGAAATCATTTGATGAACTTGTAAATAACTGTAAATCTCACATAATTCGGTAACCTTAACACTTGAAGTTTGACATATTTTATTAAGGTCATTTCGAACCAAGTCAACAATCATTACATTTTCAGCTCGATCTTTTTCAGAGTTTAAAAGTGTGGCTATTAATGCGTGATCTTCTCTAATGGTTTCACCTTTTTTTATAGTTCCTTTAATAGGCTGACTTAATATTTTATCCTCTTTTTTTACCAAATATCGCTCCATACTTGCTCCACACAAATGGAGTGAATCTGAACCAAAATAGGCTGCCATAGGCACAGGAGATTTGTTAATTAATGCAATATGAAAATTTATGGGAGAGAATTCTTCATAGGTAAACTTATGTGGGACACAGTAATTTAACTCGTAAACCTGGCCTTCTCGGATTAGTTCGTGGATTAATTTTATTTTTTTTAAATAATCCTCCTTAATTATTGGAACTTCTTCAGGATTTATTCTGTGAGGATAATTCTGTTCTGATTCATGCCAAAAATTGGGTGGTAATACTCCTTTTATGAGAGTAACATTTTCTTCACGATCAATACCAATTATTATTTTAGGGACAAAAAATAATAGTTTAGGAGTATGAATGATTTCTGAATTAAGACTAGAAAGGTCCTCAAATTCATTTTTTAAATCGTATCCAATAACGCCAAAAAACCAGTTATTTTCGTTCTTGTCTTTTTCAAGTTCTTCTGGGCTTTGAACTACTTTTTCTGCACCAAATGCAGCTAAAAATTCGTATTTACCTTCATACGCACCTGTTTTTAACCTACAGCTATCTAGTATACATTTGTAGTTGTAATTTGAAGTAAAATGATATGCAAGTTTTTTGAATGCATCCAACCCATTTTTTTGTATGAAATAATTAAGATTGTTCACGATAATAATTTACTATAATAGAAGCTTTTGAAGGGCCAACCACTTTAGTTATTTCATCTAATGTTGATTTTTTAATTCGTGCAACTGATTTAAATGTACGTAACAATTCAGCTGCTGTTTCATTCCCTATTCCTTTTATTTCGGTTAATTTACTGGCAATTGTACCTTTACTTCTCTGATTTCGGTGATGAGTGATTCCGAAGCGGTGTGCCTCATCACGCATATGTTGAATGACACGAAGCGTTTCAGATTTTTTATCCAAATAAAGAGGGAGATTATCTTCAGGATAAAAGATTTCTTCTAATCGTTTTGCAATTCCTATGATGGCAACTTTTCTATAAATTCCTAAATCCTTCAATGCTTTAACCGAACTTGATAATTGTCCCTTTCCTCCATCAATAACAATTAACTGAGGCAGTGAATGTTTTTGTTCAATCAACCGTGAGTATCTTCTTGTCAATGCTTCATACATACTAGCAAAATCGTTAGGACCTTCAACAGTTTTGATATTGAAATGTCTGTATTCTTTTTTATTTGGTTTGGCATTTTTAAATACCACACATGCACTTACAGGAAATGATCCCTGAAGATTAGAATTATCAAAACATTCCATGTTAACGGGCAAATCTTTAAGCCTTAAATCTTTTTGAATGGTTGATAGTAAACGTTCTTTTTTAAGGTCTGGGTCTAGCTTTTCATATTGATTAGTCTTTTCCTTCATGTAGAGCAATGCATTCTTATAGCTTAGCTCAAGTAGCTTTTTCTTATCTCCACCCTTTGGAATAGTATAGTCCCCAGAAATAGTTAACGGTATAGGTACTATTATTTCGGCAGTTTCAGTAGTCATGTCTGAATTTTTAATATCTCCAAGGGCAGTCTCTAAAAGCAATTCTGTGCTTTCGTTCATCTTCTTTTTGAGCTCCATATTCCGAGATTGGATGATTATACCACGGGCTATTCTCAAATAGTTTATGTATGCATATCGGTCATTTTGAGTAATATTATAAACATCTACGTCATTAATTCTAGGATTTACAACTGTACTACGACTCTGATAGTTCGTTAAAACATCAAGTTTTTGTTTGTACTTTCCTGCTTCTTCATATTTCCAATTTATGGAAGCTTGTTCCATTTTATTTTTGAGATGATCTTTAACCTCCTTTAGATTTCCTCTCAGAATATTTCGAATGCCTTTAATACTTTCTAAATATTCCTCCTCACTTTCCAAACCCTCACAAGCTCCTTTGCAATTTCCAATCTGGTATTCGAGACACACCTTAAATTTACCTCCAGCGATATTTTTTTCTGAAAGATTGAAGTTGCAATTTCGGATTGGATAAATCTTTTTACATAATTCCAATACAATACGCATGAGTTTAATATTGGTGTAAGGGCCATAGTAGGTACTCCCGTCTTTAATTGTTTTTCGAACAGAAAAAACTTTTGGAAAACGTTCATTCGTAATCTTTATTGATGGGAAAGTTTTATCGTCTTTAAGATTGATATTATACTTGGGTTTGAACTCTTTAATTAAACTATTTTCTAATAAAAGTGCGTCAATTTCAGTGGGGACTACAGTAACATTTACATCCCATATTTTACGAACAAGAATTTCGGTTTTTTTATTTTCATAGTGTTTTTTATTGAAGTAAGAGCATACTCTTTTCTTTAAATCTATAGCCTTCCCAATATAAAGAATCGTGCCATTGCTATCAAAATATTTGTATACTCCTGGTGCGTTCGGCAGTATTTTTATTTTCGATTTAATTGGGGCTATTTCAGATTTGCTATCCACCATTACAAAGGTATTAATATTCCACGTGTGTGGTTCAAATGGATTATTCTTCTACCCAAATTCGATCACCATCAAAAAGTGGGGTTTGAATTGATATGACCTTTAGGGGTTCTTTGGAAACGGTTTTTACGGCATGAATACTTTTTTGTGGGATGAATACCACATCTCCCTTACGAATGGTAAATGTAGATGAATCAAGTCTCATGATTGCTTCGCCGTTCAAAACGTGAATATATTCTGAGTGATTAGCGTGATAGTGAGGTTCTACTTGTTGTTTAACCCATATAACGTAACTGCTTTGGAAGGTGTCCTCAGCAATCTTTTTAACATGGGTGTTTGCAAAGTCCTCCGATTTTGGCTTAAGTGTTTCTAAGTCTATTTTTTGACTGTAAGCAATCGAACAGAGTATTAGTGTACTCGTAATAAATATAAATCTTGTCATTAATTACAAAAGTAAAGCAACTATTTACTTGATTTGTACGTTCAAGGCTTTAATATAGTTTGAGACAGTTATTAATTTTAATGATGATTTTGATATCTGGATGGGGATATTCCCAATCCAATCAATTTTCAGCCACATTTAAGTCATTGGTAAATGGTGAGCCGATTTTATATGCCAAGGTAACCAATAATGATGGGGAATCTTTACTGACTAATGTAGATGGTTTAGTTACGATTTTTTATGAACCAGAGTCAGAAATTACCATTTGTCATTTGGTATATGATACGCTAGTTATAATGCCCTCTGATTTTGAGGGAAGGGAAGATTTAGTATTTTATCTGCAACCACGAACCTACGATTTGAGAGAGGTAAAGTTTTCAATTTTGGGAGAACGCTCACTGTTTGATCGTAAGTTTCTGAGTAATGATTTAGGAAAGTCTGATGAAGAAAAAGTGCGTGAGAAACTTCGAATTATCGAAATGAAGAAAGAGCTTGTTGGTTTGGATAGGTCTGCTCAAGGTGGAGTTGTACTTGGAAGTCCAATTACCTATTTATATGATCGATTTAGTAAATCAGGAAGAGAGCGTAGAGAGTATGCCATGCTATTGGCAAGAGATAAACAACGCAAAGAAAACGGTAAAAAGTTTGATGATTTTGTAGTATCAACACTTACAAGTTTTAAGGACGATGAATTGATTCGATTTAAGACTTTTTGTAGTTTTCATCCCAGTTTTATTGATATGATTGATGATTTGACACTATACTTTGAAATCTTAAGATGTAGAACTGAATTTATAGAAAAGGGGTTATAAGACTTTACCTTTTTATTGTTTCTTCATTATATATTTCTTATGTTATTTTTATGTTAATCAAGTCGTATTTTCGCATTGTATTTTGAAAAAAGGTTTATTACTATTATTAAGCTTATCCTCGCTATTTAGCCAAGCACAATTGCTTCCAAATTTTGGTGGTCAACGTGCTGGATTATCTGCGTTGAGTTTTCTAAAGAATGATTTGAGCCCTGTTTCTTTTGCGATGGCCAGTGCAAGTGTTGCTAATAAAGGGAATTTATACAGCAGTGAAAATAATCCAGCGGCACTAGTCCAAATAAAAAGTTCGGGTATTGCAATTAGTAATTTATCAGTAGGAGCCGGAATTCATCAAAGTTTTCTTGCATCAGGGTTTACTTTAGATGATGGTTCAGTCATTGGTTTCAATGTGAATAGTTTAAATGCGGGTGCCATGGAAATAAGGACAGAGTTCGAACCCAATGGTACAGGACAATTATTTTATGCTAATAATACAGCATTAGGAATGAACTATGCTAGAAAGTTGTCTCAAAACTTCAGTATTGGAATAGGACTAAAATATATTTACGAGGGTATTGCTTCATACACTAATCACACGATTACTGCTGATATCGGCTTTCTTTATACAACAGATTATAAAGACTTAACATTTGCAGTTGTTGTTAAAAATTTTGGAGGAAATTCTCAAATGATTGGTTCTGATTTAGAAACTACTTTTAATAGAACAGATGTTGTTCTAAATAAATATACAACACCTAGCATTTTTAAGATGGGATTTTCATTTATTCCGTATGAGAGTAAATCTAAAAAAGTAGTGGCCTCTGCAGAACTCAATCACCCTAGTGATAATGCTGAAAATATTCGTTTGGGAGGTGAGTTGAGCTTTAGAGATCTCCTATTCACTAGACTGGGGTACAAATTAAGTGTGCAAGGTCAAAATTACCCTACCGCAGGTATAGGAGTTAAAACAAGATTAGGAGTACACCCTCTGTATATTGATTATGCAGTTAACCCGACCAATCGAATGGGAGTACAACACCTCATTGGCTTATCGATCCCATTTAATAATTACCAAAGATGATCAGTAACTTCACACATAAGAGCTATTATTGGTTAATAGGCATTTTATTAATAGCCGGTTGTGATGGTTTTTTTGGCAAAAAAACAGATTTAGATTTTATTGAAATACCGGAGTATCTCCCAAGAGAAGTAGCTTATGTGCCTGTTGAGCCTGTAATTAAGAAATACCAAAATCCGATAGATATCATTGCAGGTTTTGATGAATTAATCTATGTCGTGGATGGGGCTACTGAAGAAATAATATCTTTAGACGAAAGTGGCAGAGAGTTGGGTAGATTTCAGTTGAATGGTGTTAAATCCATAGCTCAAAATAGAAAATTAGATTTATTAGCAATCGGAACTAGCCAGCGGACGGTAGGTGGTATAACAAGAGATGTAACATGTATTTATCGTATCGATATGCATGGTGATGGAAACGAATTTGGGATAGAATATGCATGTGTGGTTGACACAATAGCTCATCCACTTTATTTTAAATCTACTTTTTCGGGAAGTGATGATAAAGTTGAGTTCAATAAGATAGCTGTCCTTGAAGATAATCGGTTCTATGTTACTCGATCTGGAGTGGATAATAATCCACAAAAATTTGGGGGTCCTGATGATGCTATTTTATTATTTGACGAAGATGGAACTTACATCACACCGGTAATTGTAAATACACCCAATGGTTTTTTCCGTGATTTTTTCAAAAAGCCAATGGGGATATCAAGTTTTGTTCAACCTCCCCAGATCTCTGCTGGTGGACCTGATCATTTTGTGTTTACATCGTTGTCTGATAATACCTCAATAAAAGTACAAGTTATTGATTATATCGAGACCGATTTTGGAGCGAGCTACGAACCTCGGATACTTTTTGAGGCAGATTCAACGATTGCAGACGGTAGCTTAACAACTCCTAATAAATTTTCACAACCAATTTCTACTCTTGTGACTGGCGATGGAACGAATTTTATATTTGTTTTAGACCAAATGAAAGATTCGCTTTATCAATTCACTGTTACCGGTTTAGAGGGGGTTAAACCTCCTGTTGGCTCCGCAACTAGCAAGTATCAATTGGCTAGTTTTGGGGGGAGAGGTGATGGACTTACTCAATTTAATGCCCCTTCATCTTTAGCATACAAAAATCGAATATTGTGGGTTTGTGATACAGGCAATGGGAGAATCCTCCGATTTAAACTGACAACGGATTTTCAGTAACTAAGGATTAGTACTTATTTTTTTCTTTCTTCTACGTAATCTAAACTTATCGAATTGGTAACGGTAGAAAAGTCCAACTCCAGTTGTTCGAACATTGGTAATGCTTCCAATTGTAGGGTCATTTGCTTGTTTCTGAAACCCTTGAAGTTTTAGATTACCGTCATCTCCAATGGTGTATTTAACACTAATGTCATAAGGGATAGAACCTTGAGCAGCGGCATCGGTAGAGTATGACAATTCTAAACGATCATTGAGAAATTTTCGACGTAAAGAAAGAATTAATTCAGCTTTTTTCTGATATGATGTTTGATAATCAACACCTAATTGAAATCGAGTATCTAATTGACCCAACCAATTATTAATTTGACTTGAGGCAAAATCACTAAAACTGTTAATCCCTGTATTTACTGCACCAACAGATAATTCTGGACTTGAAGTATTGGCAAAACTAGGAGGTATAAAAGTCCCTAAAACAAGCAGCGAAAATACTTGACGATTTAGTTCCTCTTGGTCTAATCGTATTCGATTAATAACTGTGTTAAGGGTACTGTTTGTATTTGTATTTAGGTTGGTTTGAGAGGGGAATCCAAGATCAAAAGTTACATCTGGATTGAATAATAATCCCTCCAATTTTAGATAACAATCGGCTGGTATGGCAGTTTGAAAAAGGGTGCTATCTTCTGTAGAAGATAATGAACCAGCGAGTAGTGGGAGCGGAATGGGGTATTCTCGTTTTATAGCTTCTAAATTAATTTTTGCATTGTATGGGTTCCCATCCCAACGTAGTTTACCCCCCGGATTAACAATGAAAAACTTATTGATAAGATCAAAAGCCGTAAATAAGTAGTTTCCTTTGTCTATAGTAAGTCCCCCATACATATTGAAGTCGCCAAATGTATTTATCTCCATTCGAAGGTTACCGTGACTGGAAGCTTCAATTTTATCGCCTAAAAGTTCATCAAAAATTAGCTTTACCTCTGCATCATTGGTTATTTCAAAATTGAAATCCATTTGAATACCAGTTGCTGTTTTAAAGGTCTGTTCTTCGTTAGCTTTCTTTTTTGGGTCAACAAATTTGACATAACTAAGTGTGTGGTCAGATTCTATATCATCCAAAGGAATTTCGATGACTGTTCCTTTTCTACTTTTGGCATTTACTTGAATGTAAATGTCATCAACAGGGCCAGAAATGTTTGCTGAACCATCCATAAAAGCACTTCCATAAAATAGATTATTGTCACTTCGAAGGGTATTCATAATTTCAAAATTTTCTAGATCATTAATATTCAAATCTAATTTGAAATCATGAAAATTTCGGTGGTTTACATCTCCAGATATTGACCCTTTTTGACCATATCGGTCTACTATTTTAGCATCAGAAATATGAAAAGAAGAATAATCAATTTTGACAGTTGCGTCAGCAGTATAATTCGTTTGAAGATAGTCCATTTTAAATCGTAGGCTATCCAAATGCATTTTTCCATCTAATTTTGGTGATTTTAATGGTCCAGTTATTGAAATATCGGTGGTACTAAATCCAGAAACATCTGACATTATTCCAGCCAGGTACTTTTCAAATGGCTTAATACTACTCCTTTGAGTCTCCAGTCTGAGATTTAGTGGTGATTTTTTGTTTTCAAAATCAATATCACCTTTTATTTTCATTTGATTGAGGATCCCATTGGATATTTTCCCGTTTACTTTTACTGCAAGACCTGTTGCATTCTCACTGATAATTTCAAGATCTCCAAGTGTGTCATCTTCCATTTGAAATTGATTTATGGATAGATTGGTCTCAATTATGGGGAATCCATCTCGATTTGAAATATCGATAAATCCATTCACCAAACCATGAAACCGCAAATCAAATCCAGCGATAAACGGGTTGAAATTTTCGAGTTTGAAATTTGAAATAATCGCATTTGCCTTGTTAGAGGAGTTATCTCCTAAAGAAGCGTCAACAAAGAGAATTTCATCGGCATGCCTAAAATCAAAATACAGAAATTCAGTAATCCCGTCATGAAGAACAATGTTTGGATTATCAACGGGTTTTAGTACCCATGGTTTTTGTTCTATTTGAACTTTTGATTGGTCAAAATGGATTTTTATACTATCCTTACTGAATATGGCTCGACCCTCAACACCAATATCCAGATTATTCCCCTTTTTTGAAAGATTACTAAAATGGATAACGTTATTTTTAAATGTACCTTTTAGCTCAAATAAATCGAATAAACTGCTGTCATTTTGTAACAGACCACCTGTAGATACACTAAAATTTAGAGCCGAAGAATCTCGTTCATTATGAATATTGGCTATTATGTGAGGTGCAGTAATATTTTTAAAATGAAGCCCAATTATATTATGATTACTTGAGATATTCCCATTTTCAATATCATAATTCAAAGAAAAAAAGCCACTCTCTAACGATAAATTTTCAATGAATTGAGAGATGACTTGATTATTTTCTGTAACCTTCACAATTACATTTACATTCTTTGACAAAATAGTTGAATCGATTAATAACTGATCTTTTTGTTGAATATTATGGATTAGTTTTTGAGCAATCGTTGGTAGTTCGTCTGGAGTGTAATTTCCTGAAATATGCAATTCAAATTCATCTGAGATTAACTTTATATCTTGATTATCTTCCGTAGCTTTTTTAGTGATTTTAAAATGATTGAATGGATAATGCTCGTGATTAGTAGAATATTTTAGATGTTCCAAATCAATTTCTCCATTCAGTTCTTCAATTGAATTGCCTGTAAGATTAAAATTTCCGTTGCAAGTCAGTGTTATACTAGTTGTATCGTCGGGGCTAAGCCTAAAATTCAGCTTTTGTATATCTGTTTTAGCATTTAACGAGGTCTTTTCTTCTTGGAGGTCTAGCGTTGCGTCAATAATAAATGCATTTTCTAGGCTTTGATTATTTATCTTACAAGAGATTAAATTATTCATAATGCTCCCGTCTAGGATGGTATTGTCATATAATATCCCATTGTAGGATATTTGATTGATAGCTCCTTTAAACTCAGTTTTTAAATGTTCTAATGATGAACCTTGACCATTTAAATCGATATTGAAATTGCAATATTCGAACGATGGATTTGAGAGTATTTGTCCAAGATTTAATTTTTTACTAGACAAAGAACCCTGATATGTCGGGATATCATCACTATTACTTACTGAAAATTTAGTGGTAACGTTACCAACATTTGTTACTAGTTTTCCATCGATATCAAAATCGTGGATGCCCCCTTTAAATTTGCCAATAAATTGGAGTTTTTTGAGATAGTCTAATTCACGAAATAGTTGATTTTCTCCAAGGTGTCTCTCGAGTTCATCTGGGGTGCTCTCTATTTTTTTAGCATTAATAATGAAATTTGATTTTGATGCATTGGTAATGTTTTTAACAACAAACTGGCCATCAAAGTGACTGTAATTACCTACGGATAATTGTAAATTTTCACTTTTTAAATCATTTACTTTACCAGTGATTATTCCATTAATTTTTAGCAACTCATCAAATGAATTAAGATTATCTGAAAAATATGAAATATCCTTAGTATGAACATACGAATTCAATAGCGAAAAGTTGATCATTACTCGATTATTAAAATCAGAGAAATCATGGTAGTTTTTGTATTTAAATGCTACATAATTTTCTACAAAACTAGATGGGGTTTTTAGTGTTAGATTTTCAAATTTTAGTGTTGTTGAGCTGATGGTTGTATTAGCTGAGAGCTTTTCGATAACTAGACCAGAATTTTCATGGGTAGACAATCTATCTATTGCAAAATCAAATGAATCTCCAATAATCAAAAAGTCACTTAATTCTCCATTGATGGCATTGCATTTTATATGATTTTGATCAAATAAGTTAGAGTTATTTGAGTCGTAATTATCATCAAAATAATAGAAATCAGTGTTTTCTAACTTAATATTACTAATGGTAAAGGGTAAAGATTGTTTTGATGGTTTTTGATTTTCAGGTTTCAGTGCATCAATTAAAAACTGAATGTTGAGTGAATTTTCACTTTTTGGGATTCCTATATTGATAACTCCATCTTCGAGTAATACTCTATCTAGTTCGATTTTGTTTTGGACTAAATTCTTGAGGTCGTAATCAACCGATAATTGATCGGCATAGATTAGAGTGTCGCTATTTTTCCCTTCGATATATAAATTGTTCAGTCGGATAAAGTCAAAATAATTAATATCAAGGGTGTTGATGCTTACTTTAATTTCTAACTCTTTTTCACAATAGGTTATTAAATGGGTCTTTATCTTATTTTTAAACCAATTGGTTTGAGTAATTCCCAAGAATATCAATATCAAGCCTGAGAAAACAGCAAGGATTATCAGTGGTATTTTAATTATTTTTGGCAACTACTTATTTATTTGTAGAAAACGACATACAAACATACTTTGGAAAACACAAAGAACAATTCACATCAAAATATACTTGGCATAGAATCGTCTTGTGATGATACATCAGCATCCATTTTATCTAACGGCAATATTTATTCCAATGTGATAGCATCGCAGCAAGTACATGAGGAATTTGGTGGGGTGATTCCTGAATGGGCAAGTAGAAAACATCAACAAAATATTATTCCAACAGTAAAATCCGCTTTAAATAAAGCAAACTTAACTTTAAATGAAATCGATGCTATTGCGTGTACACAAGGCCCAGGTTTGATGGGTTCGCTTCTTGTAGGTCACACTTTTGTGAAGGGTTTGTCGATGTCTTTAGGGATACCTTTTGTGAATGTGAATCATTTAGATGCTCATGTGTTCGCTCATTTTATTGATGGAGAAAAACCTCCATTGCCATTTCTTTGCTTGCTTGTCTCTGGGGGACATACTCAAATTGTATTGGTGAATGATAATTTTGAAATGCAAATTTTGGGAAAAACAATTGACGATGCAGCAGGTGAGGCTTTTGATAAAGCGGGTAAAATGCTTGACTTACCTTATCCCTCTGGACCAATAATTGACAATCTTGCTAAAAAAGGTAATCCAAGGGCATTTAAATTTAACACACCAAACGTAGATAAATTGGATTACAGTTTTTCGGGGTTAAAAACTTCAATACTGTATTTTTTGCAAAAGGAAATGAAAGAAAATCCCAATTTTATCAAACAGCATTTAAATGACTTATGTGCGTCTATCCAATACACGATTGTGTCTTATTTATTGCTCAAATTAAAAAAAGCAATGGAGGAGACAGGTGTTAAAAGTATTGGCATAGCTGGAGGTGTGGCAGCAAACTCTGCATTGAGAGATTCACTTACAAAACTTGCAAATGATAAGGGTTCTAAAGCGTATATCCCTAAATTTGAATATTGTACTGACAACGCAGCAATGATTGCATTTGCTGGCAAAATAAAATTAGAACAAAAGCAAGTTGGGACATTAACTGATGTATGCTACACAAGAAAATGATAAAACAAGGGATTTTTGGATTGTTAATGTTACTTTCATTTACCTTGAAAGCACAACAAAATGACTCATCACTAATTAGAAAAAATAAGGTTGCAACTGTCCATAAATACCAATTTGTTCATGCATTTGAGGGCAATATGGATACTTGCCTTTTAGAGTTTAAAAAATTTAATCGACTTTCTGCTATTACATTTCATAGAACCGATATGAAATGTATTGGTTGGAGTAATTCAGAAGAAAAATTTTATACCTACGAAAATGGGTTATTAGGTTCTTTAGAGATTCTTAGAGATAATAGGCCTTATGCAAGAAGTATTTTCAAATATAATGACGCCAAGGACCCAATCCAGATCACTACCCATTACGCTGAAATGAACGATACGCTTTTATCCTTTAATGAATTTTATAGAAATTCAAAAAATAAATTGGATAGTACAATAGCCCGAAGAGTTAATAATTCTGGCAAAAAAAGTCTAATAAAAAGTAGCTATCGATATGATAAAAAGAAGAATTTGGTACAGGAATATATTACAGACGAAAGCGGGGCTCCATTAAGCATGGTGATTTATGATAGGTTGCCGGATGGTAAAATAAAAAATAGAGATATTACTGTTTATGGTGAAAAACCTAACTTTAAGCAAATCTATTTTGAATATGATCAGAAAGACAGAGTTTTAAGTACGATTGATTCACAAAATCGCAAGCAACTATTTTTTTACAATGAAAATGGACTTTTAAATAACGTGTATACTTACAATGGGAACGGTGATTTAGAGGTTGAATTTTTGTTTAAATATACCTATCACGAATGAATTTAATCTGGGTTTTTATAGGCGGTGGAATTGGAGCAGCATTGCGTTGGTATTTAAGTAATTCTTTTCAGTCTGGTGGAAATTTTCCCATAGCCACACTCTCAATTAATTTGTTAGGTTGTTTATTGATTGGGATACTTAGTGTCCTTGTTCTTCAATATCCCAAAGGCTCATTATTTCTGATTACTGGGCTTCTAGGAGGTTTTACAACTTTTTCTAGTTTTGGTTTAGACGCCTTCAGATTATTACAACTTCAGGAGTATAAGAATTTCGTAGTTTATGTAGCATTGAGCAATATTTTGGGAATTGCTTTGGTTATAATAGCACACAAAATCACAACCTTTCTGATCGAGTAGTTATATGAAAAAAATTATTTCAATAGTTTTACTAATTGGTATGTCATTCAATGCTTTAGCAGATAAATTGATTATTCCAATGGATGCAACTCAAAAAAACCATTTAAAAGCGTATGGGATAGCCTATTGGGTATTGGAACAACAAGAAGAAGTAGAGTGGTTATTGAACTACAAGGGTGGAAGCTTCTTGATGAATGATTATGAGAATATTGAGAAAGAGTGCCTAGTAAGAGGAGTTTCTTTCTCTACCATGAGCGAAACTCGGGCAAATACAATAAAAAATGAAATTACAAATCCTTCAGTCAATGCGGAGGTGGTTAAATTATTAAAGGTCCCCAAAATTGCGGTATACTCTCCCAAAACTGCTCAGCCTTGGGATGATGCCGTTACCATGGTTTTAGAATACGCCGGAATTCCCTATGATGTTGTATTCGATGATGAAGTATTGTCAGATAAACTACCTCAATATAATTGGCTGCACTTGCATCATGAAGATTTTACGGGTCAGTTTGGGAAATTTTGGGCGAGCTACAGAAATGCACCGTGGTACATCAATCAAGTAGCTGAGGCAAAAGAAGTTGCAGAAAAATATGGTTTTTCAAAAGTGTCAGAACTCAAGCTAGCGGTCTCCAAAAAGATAAGAGATTTTACAATGGGTGGAGGTTTTTTGTTCGCTATGTGTAGTGCTCCAGATAGCTATGACGTTGCCTTATCGGCAGAGGGGGTTGACATATGTGAGAGAATGTTTGATGGAGATCCAATTGCTTCAAATGCTCAGGTAAAATTGAATTATGATAAAGCATTTGCTTTTAAAGATTTTAATATTGAGTTAAACCCAATGCGATATGAAATTAGTAATATTGACATTGATCCAAGAACTAGAAGAGTCAAAGAACCCAATGATCTTTTTGCATTAATTGAGTTTAGTGCTAAGTGGGATGTAATCCCTACTATACTTACCCAAAATCACGAGCAGATTATTAAATCTTTCATGGGACAAACCACAGCATTCAAGAAACAATTTGTTAAAAGTTCTGTGGTGATTATGGGTGAAAATAAGAGTTTAGGTGAAGTTAAATATCTTCATGGCACAATGGGTAAAGGACAATTTACATTTTATGGAGGTCATGATCCTGAAGACTACCAACACATGGTTGGAGAGCCACCTACGGATTTGGCATTACACCCAAATTCTCCAGGTTATCGTTTGATACTAAATAATATTTTATTTCCTAGTGTCAAAAAGAAAAAGCAAAAAACGTAGTTTAATGACGATAGTCAATAGCAGTAAGTTTAAGTCAAAGCCCCGTCTAAGTAGTTTAGTGTGCTTATCACCAATTATTGGATTACTTTGATTTCGAATAAATATTCCAGCATCTGCAAATTATTTATTTCACATCATATAACTGAAATCAAATGAAATAGTACAAATAGTATTCTCAATTCCTTGAAATAATGTGACATTATCTTTATTAGATATGTTTCTATTACTACACGTAATATTGCCACCAAAATTCTTAGTTACCTTGTTTTTATCTATCCCTTGTTTTGAGAAACTATATCTGGCATCGATAAATAACCGTTTAATGTTAGTACACCAAACCATAAATTTTTAAAAATGAAAAAAAATTAAAGATTCTAAAAATTTCATTCTCTGGGTGTAAATTCGCCAAAGTGTCAGCAGAAGCTAAAATAAAATTACTTACATCCGAACTAAAAGAACATAATTATAATTATTATGTTTTAGCTCGGCCTACGATATCTGACCGTGATTTTGATAGAAAGTTGAAAGAGTTAGAACTGTTAGAGCAAGCATTTCCTGCTCATGTAGACCCTAATAGTCCAACAAAACGCGTTGGTGGTGAAATTACTAAAAGTTTTGATACTGTAGTTCATAGTTCTCGAATGTTAAGTTTAGGAAACACCTATAATAAAGAAGAACTTATGGATTTTGACAATAGAGTTGCTAAACTCACTGGGGGTAATGATTATCAATATACAGCAGAGTTAAAGTTTGACGGTTTGGCAATAGCTATTCGATATAAAAATGGGTTGCTACATCAGGCAATTACAAGAGGTGACGGGACTAAAGGAGATGATGTAACGGCCAATGTCAAAACAATACGATCGATACCTCATCAACTAAAGGGGGAATTCCCAGTGGATTTGGAAGTAAGGGGAGAATTATTCATTCACAAGGCAGCATTTGTGAAAATGAACGAAGAACGTATCCGATTAGGGGAATCTCCTTATGCTAATCCAAGAAATACAGCTGCGGGGACGTTAAAAATTCAGGACAGTTCTGAGGTAGCTAAACGTCCATTGGATGGATTTCTATACCAAATGCTAGAACATGGGGGGGCGTTAAATCATTATCAAAGTATAGAGATGATGAGAAGTTACGGTCTACCAGTAGATGAAGCAACTAAATTGTGTGATTCAATAAACGATGTTTGGGATTTTATAATCTATTGGGATCAAGAAAGGCATAACCTGAGTTTTGACATTGATGGGGTGGTTGTAAAAGTGAATAGTAGACTTCAACAGGAGGAGATGGGTTTCACTAGTAAGTTTCCTCGTTGGGCAATGTCTTATAAATTTGAAACAGAACGACAACTTACCAAGGTTATAAATATTAATTATCAGGTAGGTAGAACGGGTGCAGTTACCCCAGTTGCTATTTTAGAGCCAGTTCAGCTTTTGGGAACAACGGTTAAAAGAGCTAGTATTCACAATGCTGACTTTATTTCGCAAATGGATATTCGTGTTGGAGATTCAGTTTTTGTGGAAAAAGGGGGGGAGATTATACCAAAAATTGTCGGTGTAGAAAAGTCTATGCGAGATTCTAATTCAATACCAACTCAATTTATTAATGTATGTCCAGAATGCTCTACAGAACTTGAAAGGCCTGAGGGTGAGGCGGTATTTAGATGCCCAAACTATTCAGGATGCCCACCACAAATCAAGGGTAAGATTGAACATTTTATTGGCAGAAAAGCTATGGACGTATCCAGTTTAGGAGAGGAAAAAATCGATGTACTATATCAATCTGGATTACTTCATAGGCCAGTTGATTTATATGAGCTTAAGCACACTAATTTACTTGGACTTAGTAAGAATATTATCAATGAAGATTCGGCAGAAGAACGTGTAGTTAGTTTTAAAGAAAAAACAGTGCAGAATATTTTAGACGGGATTCAGGCATCAAAAAGCCAACCTTTTGAGCGCGTGTTGTTTGCATTAGGTATTCGATTTGTAGGAGAAACTGTTGCTAAAAAATTAGCCTATCATTTTAAGAATATGGATGGTTTAATGAATGCAAGTTTAGAAAATTTAAATGCTGTTCCTGAAATTGGCGAAGTTATTGCTTTTAGCTTAAGATCCTATTTCTCATCTGATGAGAATAAAACTGAAATAGAACAAATGAAATCTCATGGCTTAAATTTTAAT